>JAABUO010000554.1_pt1 | contig 68377 bp, 73 predicted proteins | sample 5559291 | NCBI WGS metagenome assembly JAABUO01 (sample SAMN10711878, study PRJNA513372) | rock metagenome | isolation source: Antarctica rocks | place: Antarctica: Victoria Land, Finger Mt sud | reverse complement strand
AATGAGGGGGATGGCATGTGATTGGGGGAGGGGAAGCTAATGGGAGATCGGAGCTTACTGCTTGGGCGTGGGTATATATGGCCGAAGGGGGAAGACAGGGGAGGGGGGAGGAAGGGACACTGGGATAGGAGGAGGGTGGAATAGGGGGGTTGAGTGAAGGGGGATGGGGCAAGGGAGGGGGTGGGGGTGCGGGGTGCGGGGTGCGGGATATGGGGGCTGGGCTGAGAGGTGTGAAGTGTGGAGTGTGGGGGTTGTGTTTGTGTTTGTGTAATGGGGATAGAACATTTATCAGAGGAAGAGAGGATAGCGATTCGGGTTTTTGAGTCATATTCCTGCTTCAGAAGAAGTCGAAAGACGGCCTACTCATCTCTCTCCTCAGACCTCGGACATCACATGGGACAAAAGAAAGGTAAGAAAGAAGGGAAAGAAGGGAAAGAATCCGAGAAATAAAAAACTAAAAAGAAATACAAACAAACGAAAGAAGGAGTGTGCGGATCCGAACCCAGAACTTTCCAAGTCCGATGATGAACAGGTATCAACCATACACTTTGGTGCCAAACCACTCGAATCGATCAGATAGACAGATCGAGCAGCCCTCTACGCCAGGGTCAACTCCATAACACTTTAATGACTCAATTTCCTCATCATACAAATGGACTGTACCGCAAGAGTCGATTTGCTAGATATTGGTGAGGTGATATGCGATGCGGATAATGCGGAGCAAGAAAATGGAAGGTGAGGGTGTTGGTTGAAGGCGAAGGAACAGTGGAGAGGGACTATGGGTTGAACCGTGAAGGTTGGTTAAGGGGTGCGAGTTCGCGGTATGAAGGCGCGTTGTATATATAGTAGCTGAAGGGGGATTAGAAGTCGCCCTCGGATTGCTTGAATAGTGGGGTTCTCCTCGTTACTAGAAAGTATGTGCTAGATATCTCCAGCCATCACATCTAGACGCATCTTACCTCCCAGATCCCTCCGCCTCCCACATCTTCCCTCTCCCCGCCTTTCCCCACCTCTCAACCTCCTCTCCTCCAACCCCATCATCCCCTCCCCAGCCCTCTCCAACTTCCCTAAGGCCCACAGCCAACGCTACGCCCTCTCCTCAACCATCTCTCCATTCTTAACCCCACTGCTATCGCTCTCCCCCTCGCCCGCTCTCTCCATCTCGCCCGCTCTACCCACCTCGCCCGCTCTCTCCACCTCTCCGGCTCGGATGGCCGTCTCACCCACAAGCTCAATCTTCGGACCTTTGAAGTTCTTGCGCCCGTCGAGGAACCATTGGACGGTGCTGATGACGAGGACGACGAAGAAGGCGACGATGCAGTAATCTAGATGGGGAGGGAGGGGGGTTAGGTGAGTTGTGAGGGGGGAGTGGGGAGGAGGGAAGAAGGGGGGGAAGAAGGGGGAGGAAAGTAGAGGAGGGAGGGAGAGGAGGGAATAGAGGCTGAGAAGAAAAGGAAGAGGGGGGAGACTTACTCATACTACTTCCCGTCGTTGGGATATCAGGTGGGAAGAGAAAGAGCACAGTGGTGACGAGCACGTACGCGATTCCGAGCTGCCGTCAGGCTTAGTCCCGGATGCTTCACCATGCCGTCGCGTTTTTGCTGGGAAGAAGCGAGGCTGAGGGAAGACTCACGAGATTACAAAACCACCCCAACAGTCCAGGCAGAACGAAGGCTCTCGGAGGCAAACATTTCCTTCCCCTTAGGCAATTCACTGCCGGCGGAATCGCATAGCTAACTCCCAGCGCAACCACGCTTGCACTGATGATCGCATTGAACGCACTGCTGCTGCCCAAAAAGATACACCCGAAAATGACCACACAAGCCGTAGTAAGATAAAGCGCGTTGAGCGGCAACTCCAACTTCCCATGCACTCTGGCAAAAAACCGGCTGGCTGGCAATCCGCCATCTCGGGCAAAAGCATAAGTCATACGGCTACTTGTCGTCATGATCGTAATTGTCGCAAAGAGCAAACAGATCAGTGGGAATAGAAGCAGACAGATGGAGCCGGCGTGGCTGTTCGTGGCGTTGAGGAAGATCTGGAGTAGAGGGCCAGCGGCGGAGCTAATAACGTCTTGCGGGTTGCCGGCGACGAAGAGGAGGACTGTCAGGAAGATGAAGCCGGTGAAGACGCCGATGGCGACGCAGGCGATCATAATTTTGGGGCCTTCGACGCTGGGGTTCGGAATCTCTTCGATCATGTGCGCTACGGCGTCCTGATAGGTGAGTTAGTGAAACAGACGGAGGAGTGGGGGATATCAGGAACGGGTGGTGGATGGAGCGTACGAAGCCTGTGAGTCCTAATCCGGCCTGTAGGAGCTGAAGGGGCTGTTAGTGGGGGAGTCGAGAAATGCAAGGGGTTCAGACACGGACACCAAGGAGCCATGCAATTCCATCCGGCCCTGTTTTCAGTAAGTTGTGGATCTTTCGTCAAGCGTAGAACTCCACTCACAGCCGGTTTCATTGATGAAGGTCCGGTAGACAAAACTATTTCAGTAAGACAATCAGTATTCAAAGTGTTTTGCTTGGACTTACTCTCCGCTCGAGTAATTCGGGGACGCGCAAGCGAGTACGGTGATTGAAATGATGACAAAGCCGGCAATTGACCACGTAACTACGCACTATCAATCACCTGTGCAGGAAGCCGTAGAAATGAGAGAACTTACAAGCGCCTTTAGTAATCCAGGGAAGGAGGCTATTCGCGAATGCATTGGCGCAGAAAGCGACTATATTGTATCCAATATAGATCAAGAACTGGTGCCATCTTTGCGGCACATAGCTCTATATATTATGAGCCCTAGGATTGATCTATGTTTTGTGAAAAGGCGCGCATACTTCATCATAGAAAGAGATAGCGCCAAGAATGAGCTGGCTTCCGAGAAGACCGCCTGATGCAACAAGTGCGATCTAGTGAAAGTGTGAGAGAGTTAGTCGCTTCGCCTGTCGGGAAGAACTTGTACCCAGCCAGAAACATTTATCCAGCCTGTGACCCATGACAGAATGGGAACCCATTTCTTCCAGCTTACTACGCAGGTTAGATGCTAAAGTAAACGACTGAAGATGAGAGACTTGCTAACTAAAACAGGGATTAATTAGGGTTATTCTCTGTGCATGCGATGGGTCCAGACCGACCTGCAACCCAATGGTATTGTCCGCCAGCCCTATGCTCATAAGCATCCACCGAACGTTATCGCGGCACAGGCTTACGTAGGATAAGCGGAGAGAAACTCGGCTAAGGAAGCCGCGAGACAAAGATTGCAGATCCCAGCAGCGACCAAGCCTATGCAAAGATTTGCGAAAATCCAAAAAAATAGGACAGGTTGACGTACCCCAGATGACAGAGGTCGGGCCACCGCTTGGTAGTGCAAGTGACAAGCTTGCGGATAAAGCAGTCCACGACTAGAAGAAGGAGTTCAAAGAATCAATAATCAGACAGTTACAGGCCAATATATCTGCAAGAGACAGAAGATGTACATTGAGAATCGCAAAAGACAGTCCCAGCATAGCGCTGTGGAGACCATAATCAGCAAGGAGTGTCCTATCCAATAGACCGCAGCAGGATCCGTACAGCGAAGAAAAGTTGCGGTTTAGCTCCTGTTTATGGCCATGGGCGGCCAATTGCGCAGCATCATCCAAATGCTGGTGATGATGCTTCATGGTGGCGATATGACTACTTATGTAGCGTAGATGCAAATATTACACGTCTCACATGAGTACAAACCAAAAGATAGAATAATCGTACATCGACAAGATCACTGAGGAAAGCACAAAACAATCTTGTAGTCAACACCTGGCACATGACGCGGAGAATCAGCTGGAAATACCAACGGTAGTCAGCCCATACGGTAATAGGACTAGGTTGGGGCCCCGCGCTCTGTAGGCCGGCATGCTCTTACGGGACGTGAGACAGCACCGATCGTGTATAGCCAACCTGAACAAGTAGGAATAAGAGACAGATAGCTGCCACAACGCGCTTCTGGCGCATGTCAATGCCTTAAGCTATGATGTTCTTGGCTTGTGCTTGGCCTTCTTCCAGCCATACAGACCGACATTGCGTTGCTTCGCCAAGAGCGACCTGGAGCCCGGCTAGCCGCTTCGAGGTTCTGTGGTGCTTGTCGGATCTTCAAGAAAAGGGACAGAAGGGATTCTCTTCTTCTAGACGTTCGACCAAGGAAGACGCTCATATGCAGATTAAAGCTAACCATGTTGAGGTTTTCATGAGTATCGTCGAATTCAAAATTGGAAAAGATCACCTTCCCCGGATCTCTTCTACTCAGGATCTCGTCTTCCCAGGATCTCTGCGTTCTCAGGATCTCTCTCTCCACGAAAATCTCCTTCTGAAAGCCCGACGGATTCGCAAGGAAATCCCCAGAGCGGTTAGACCAAGGCTTAGGCTGACCGGGCCGTTGGTCATCTCTCCACAAGCCCTTCAGCTTAGAGATCCAACTTATACGGACTATTCCGCACCCATTCGTTCGAATCAAGACCAGAGTCCATCCCGCTCAGCTCCAATGAACTCTGCTCCGCCTCCACAAGTACGCACGTAGTCCCCTCTACCTCGTGCTCTCGATTCCCAAGTCTGCATAGGGCAATTGTCCCATTCTCCGCCTGCTTGTCCAGTACCCCGAAAAATCTGTCGTCCAAATCTACGCTTTTGGTCTTGTTCGCTAGCCAACGTGCCAGGTCTGAAAGTCTCTGGCCGACGAACGGCGATGAGAATGAAGAGTCAATGGGCGCTCTGGTGGCCTGCTGGCCGGTGCCATCGGGTTTCCGCTGCGGCGCGGCGCTGTAATCGGACGTTGCCAGATACCAAAACCAGTGATCCACAGTGCTGCCGTCGTGGGCCTTTTGCAGCAAGGAATCTAATGTCTGCAGCTCGCGTCGTTGACGGTCTTAATGGAACCTGAGCGCATTCGAACTTACCTGCGGAGACAGATCTTTGAGAGCGAAGAGAGCAAAAGGGAAGTGTACCAACATGCCCATGATGGGATGGCGTATATACTGAAGGAAAGGAAACCTCCACGCAGGTGTAATCCTTGGCGATTTCGAGAGAAACGTCGCCGCTGGAAGGCACAGAAACGGATCACTCGAATTAGCGGGTGAATTGTAAAGAGGAGCCGAAGCGCTGATATGGAAGAGATGAAAGCCGGCCAATGTAGCAAAAACCCAGGTGCAGGGCCATGTGTGTAGGGCGGGATTCATTAGACACCAGACAAGAGAGATTTTCGTCCTTCGGGATGAAATAACCGCAGGACCGGTGCGATTAGTCGATCCGTGAAGTTGGTAGGATGCCGGATGTCCCGTCATTTATACACACTGGCGCTACGATCGGACCCTCGCAATTAATAGCACGCACATGCTACAGTCGCCAACACGGTAATCAGTCGCAAAGCCTTTCAGCCGACATGCGCAATGTCCTGATCATATTGGAAGGATTAGGCAATCAGCTAGAAGTACCGTTCAGATTTCTAGCTCTAGGGCCCCATCAAGGATCATAAGCTAGATCCTACACGGAGAAGTAATCGCCGCTAATCCTTTGATGGATCGGATCCCATGTTCCCCGCATAGCACTCCTTTGGCTTACTCCTCTGGATGAACCTCAGCATCATCCGGCAAGACTCTCATAGGCAATTGAGCTCAACGTCCCCCACTCGCTATGTTGCGAGTGGCTGACCAGACCGGCAGCGACCAGGATGCCTCATGCGACCAGATGACAATTAGTAGTTCACTCGTGCATCAAGGAGTAAAGCGGAGAGGCCAAGGGTACTGTGTAAGCACGTCTCGACCAGCATGGTGTCAATCAAAAATCAGGTCTGTAAGCCGAAAGAGCCTTAGAGTACCCAGCATATCTGTTCGATCCAATCCGCTAAGATACTTCCAGAGCCTTCCAATAAACCCTACAAGAAGAGTACATATAGTATCAAGACACAATACCATTCATCCTTGTTCAGCCTTGTGCTACCGTGGGAACGACGGACTGGTCGTAAGAACGGAGTGCAGTAAGTCTCCGACTCATCGGCACATGCCAATTCGCTTGGTACAACGACTCAAAATGAAATGACTTGCTGTACGCATTTCACATGATTCTTACCCTTAACACGTCAGCAACCCGCTACGATCCAATTTGAGCATTTCGCTTGCAGTGAACGGGAAGGGATTCTAGTTTAGCGGGCGTGATTTTTCGTTGTCAACGCGATCCCGATACTATTTCTGGTAATCGATTCCTTCTTCTTCGTCGTCTGTAGGCATCTTGTTTTCAACATGTCAGCCTCCCACACCATGCAGACTTTCAACCTGTTGAGAACAGGGTAGGGCCAAGAAGAAAACTTCCTGACCTGGCTGAAACCTTCTAAAGCCTGGATGAACAATCTTTTTTGGGCAACTAGGGGCTGAGGGCAAGATCGATTCGTTCCGCAAACTCAAGAGTCCCCCAACACGCTTCCGGAATCATCTGATCCCAAGGTTAGGTGTGCCCTATGTCCCTTGTTCTTTTCGCAGCCACACATGAACGACGCAGCCGTCGCCCGATCCTACCTGACCCTTCAGTCGAGAAGACGAATAAGAAAGAGCTTGTAACAAATTTCGCATACACGAGAATATGTAGAACAGAACTCGAAGTTCTGAGGTCTGCCTTTTAGCTCGTATTTGTACTCCTTTTCTTTGTGTATCTCGTTGCGTTTCGACATTTCATGGGCAAGTCTCGTAGAAGTTTTCCTTCTTGAGGGACTGTTTTGACTTCCGTTGCCCTATCGATAGATCCGAAGTCAATTCTCGGGACCAAACTCTTGGTGAACGTCCCGCATAGCTCCGGGTAATGTATATATAGACACAATTGATCAGTTTGGACTCCACATCTCGTCCTAGCCGCCAGAACCGAGATGACATTATCAGCTGGAATTCTTGGTTGGTCGTAAGAATGGTTTCATTGTAAGCAGAGCGGAAACAGGAGACCCTACGAGTATAGGGTGTCCAACCACTTGCATGCTCCCGCGAAGTTGACAAGGTCTTGGTGAACGAGGTGTGGCAAGAGTCTGATCACCAGCTCATTCGGTAGCTCAGACCACCTGCCGGACGGCGAAGAATTAAGTGAGTCCCGTGGAGAAGACGTTTTGAGGGAAGTCCACCTAGGGCTAAGGCCAAAGGGGATACAAGGTCACCGAGGCGTCCTTAAGCTCGAAAACGCATAATGCTGAAAGCGGAAAGCAGAATTCAGACCACAGGAAACGACCAGGTATTGGCGAGGAATTCGTGATCTTCGAGGCTATCAATGTAGCAAGCTTGAATGTTTTGGTTTCGATGTTCCTCTTCGCCTTAACGTCTTGTTCTTCGGAAATCTTGACTACTCTACGCACTCTCCCTTGCTTTCGTCTTCTCTACAGGCCTTTAAGCCTCTTGTGCTCGGAATTGGCGATGTTGAGCCAGACCTCCGCATTTTTCTATTAGACTCCTATTCTGATTGTACAATATGTAAGACCGCCCAGCGCGTTCCCATGCTTGGGTTCATCGATGCCGTGCAATTATTATTCTGGAAATATTTCTTATGCCTAGTGGACTGCTGAGGTATTCTTCCATTGCTGCACACTCGAAACCATGTAAGGTCAGTGAACCGATTTGCCTGTGGCATTCCGCTGTCTTTGTCGTTGTTCGGTTTGTGTTGGATTCGTCGACCAAGAAGAATGAAGGTATAGAATCTACGATCAGTGTAGCTGATCCAGACTTGGAGATCTGAGATATAGAGTGCTGTACAATGATCGTAAGACGGAAACCATCGTACCAGATCTCAGGAGCAGAAAGGTTCCGAAAATCTGTCGATGCAGATAAACAAGACCTTCATCTTCTCGAGGCTTGTTGCGATTGAAGTTGAGACAAACAGGGTTGGCATATTTCCACGAGATTAATGTGTGGTCTGATCTCCCAAGTAGTCGGGCATGCTGTGCCAGTAAAGCGGCTGTAATGGGTTTTCGTTGCTCCTATTGCAAGTCCACCAGGCCTGAGGAGAAGGTGAACTTACCTTTGGCAGCCTCTATCGAGGTAATTGTTACCTGTGGTCTGGGCGTTTCTGTATCTTGGTGGGCCCAAGCAAAGAATACTGCCTCCATGGTCAAGTCAGGTTTTCTTGGATCACCCGCTGCAAGACGCAGACGAATCCGCGATGCTAGAGAACCGCCTTCTACAAATAGCTTCAGAGAAATGTTTCGCTTCTCGCTTGATTCGATGATATATCAGGCACCGCTATTCAATACTTTGACTACACAGTTCTCTGACTTTGGGGGGCTCAAAAGATTCTGATTCCCAAACAGAGAGCTCGCGCGTCCCTCATCGGCACCGACGAACTTGTATTCGCTCCAAGCTGGGTCGACTACATCATAGCTGCGATAATTAGCTCGAGTACCATCCTACGAGGCTCGTAAGCTTACTCATCTGATTGCTCCTGCTGCGCCAATGTTATCTTGTGGTGTAAAATGATGCCGCATATCGAGGTTGGCACTGGATCTGCGCTCATCCGTGATTGGACACCGGGCAGTCCACAGCGACTCTGGATTAGGTGCCTCAGCCAGAGATGACCGCTTGTACGCCGGATGCTCTTGAGCTTAGCATACGTCGCCAGGCTTGTCGGCAGGATCCAGAGATCGACCTTCGGCACAATGGTAGCCTCATAGACTCTCATGAAGATGTGTTCGACTTTTCAGCCAAGATGGGTACCAACGACGCCACCCCCGAACCTTAACTGCTACATCTTGTATAGTGCTCGATACACTCTGACGAGCTTAACGCTCGGTATAGCCAGAGTATCATCTTAGTGACAGTGTCTGCCGCGTCGTTGGTCGGAGCAATCAGCATGCCATGCTCACCATGGACTTAGTACTCCATTGTAGTATTCTGGCCACGGGATGAGGATATACCACATGTCCACGACCTGCTATTCGGCTGACAGCTCCACGAAGCACCTTCCCCGCTGGTCGTGGTGTGTAATCAGGTGCTCCAGGGTGAATTTGAGAGACAGGATGATAAAGCCATCGGGTGCTTCGACTGTAGAATTCGAAGTCCTGGGGTCAACAGACAAGGTCAATGCTGAGCCACGGACTATGCTTCAACCGTTGCTGGACGGTGAATTCAGCCGTGTGAGCAACGCTATACGCTACGTCGGCGACGAGCTTGAACCACGCCGGCCCTCGTGCCTTGATGCTGCCAACAGTTGATCTCAAGTTGAACACGAAGAAGATATTTGTTTGCGAGACAGTGTGGGGTACGCATAAGTCCTGCTTGAGCTTGGTGAGTGCTCGGTACTTCACACTACTGGGCTCTTCGGCCGAGACCTTGACAACGACAAGAGCGGAACCTTTGTCGCCTCGATAGCATCTGCGGGAGCTTCTGTACCAACAACCTTGCCTCCTTGTAGCTTGAGATACCTAGCCTTGTCCAACTCTCGAGGGTCGAGCCCTACAGCAGGTAAGATTTCCTTGGACCACGCTGCTTCTAAGCGGTCTTCGAAGGGGACGCGCGATCTGTTTGGGTCAGTATTGAATAACGGCTCAATGAGTTCCGCCTGGAGGTTGTTGGAGCCGACGTTAACATGGAGCCATCGATTGATCTCCAACGCAGGAACTCGATGTGTCTTCGATTCCTTGAAGTAGACCACGACCTCCACCAAGGTACTGGCAGATCTCTTTAGCTGCTTGTACCGGAACTTGTGCTTTACGGAAGTATGTATCAGCTCTCCAGTCTCCTGCTCTCTGAGGACGAGCTAGAACCTGCTGCTGCCGTGCCAACCTTTTAGCCTGTACGCTGCTTTACGAGCTCGGCGATATTGGTACCAGTTCTTCTGTCATGAAATACTGCTGACCAGAAATGGCGTTCCGGACTAGCGACAGAAGGTGGTGCTAGTGAAGTAGAGCGACGATTCTGAAGTGGTTGCGAAGAAGATGGGTTTTGATCGTACGCTCTCAAGGTAGGTTTTATAATATTATAAAAGTCTCGGGCCCTGTTTGGACGACCACTTTGGTGTATCATGACAGTAGAACAAGAACACTTGGTGCCACCGAGCATATTTTCCCAAGCTGAGTCAATTCAATGGTCAAAATTCTGCTTTCTCCGCTACAAGACTTTACCGATTGGACTACTCACCACAGAATCTGATCCACAACCCCCAAAACCAATCTTCAAGTTGCGCTGACATTTCTGCAGTAATTGGGTCGACTTCATCGCGAGACTCTTGGCTATCTTTGAGAGTTGGTATTATAGTATACGAAAGTGTCAATAATTGCAAATAAACAACTGATAAATAATTTCAAGTCTTTTGAGCGCGTAATTTAATCTGTTAGCAAGTCTAAGCGATTGCAGTGAAAACTTCAAGCGGAAGGCTCTTCCACAAGAAGCGTCTCAAGGCGACGGACGCGTACTTCGCCAGGTATTGTCATTGTGGGGAGGCAATGTGGAAAGATCGATGAGTTCGGAGTGGAGTAGATTCTTCCTTGTAGCCATGATAAGGCTACTTTCGCCTGGTTCCCCGGGAAGCTGAACAGTATTGACGTCTCCGAGATCGGCTGGCAAACTGGGCGTCCATAGTAGAAGAATACGGCGTTGAAGGCATGGGAGTGATACCTTGCCCAAGATCACCAATATTAGAATTTCGCTGAGATATGTGAAGCTCTCGTTCTTGGTCTTCAAGGCGGCCAGGCCTGAAAATAGATCTTCTCCGTTGAATAGTCCATTCATTGCAAGACAGTCTTAACTACGGTCCTTCTTCCGACAGGTTTCACACATGCTGGCCGATAATCCCAGAGATTCCCAAAAAAAGGTCTCAGCGTTTGACCTACGCAGCAATGAGAGTTGCTCAAATGCATGTATACTGCTGGCTTCCGTTAGGTCACAACGAATGTGTGAGACCAGGGATATTCGAAATCTCTTCTCTCGTCTTGTAACAATTACCCAAGCGCTTGGTCCGCACATCCAAGACCACTTGTTTGACGTTATTGGATCAACATTATGGAAGCTCGTTGGCAGATGTTTGAAGATTTGCCGTTCAGTATCCATTAGGCTGATCCGAACTTTCTCAGCTCTAACGCGTCTCGAAACTTGACCAAAGTGGCTCCATTGACCAATTCATTCTCAACCTTCGCTTTCTTGTTCGGCTGTGACTGTCTGTGATCAGCTGTATGTGACAGCAAACCATACTGCAGATTGTTTACCCGGTAGTTGACGTAGTGGGTGGCGAGCACTAGGGTGATGCCCGCTGCAGCCCATTCGGCTGGAGAGTAGTCATTTTCACGCTTGAAGGCTGGCATCTACGATTACAATTCATATCACATTAGCCTGATCGTGCTTCGAAATATGGTCTCGCCAAATTGCTGTCCGCCTTGCGCGCTTCACACATATTATCCTGCAGAGTATCCATGGTCTTTCATGCTAGTGTAGAGTGCACTAAGGCAACTGAAAGTCTTCATATATGTGTATCTCCCACGAAGTGGCGAAAGCTGATCAGCCGAGAAGAACTGGTTGCTAAGGGGGCTTGCAAAGCTTGTTCGGGCTCTTGAAAACCAACGTTCTATTGTAATCCAAGTACTGCTGGTGAGATAAAAGGTGGAACTTCATGTTCAGACCACCTTTCCCACCTCTTGACAGCCCTAATCAAGGCAAGAGCCACCCAAGTGGTGGAACCACGCAAGTTCCTGGCTTGGCAGGGGGACTGACTCCCCGGTTAACTCAAATGACGGGAGCTGGTGGAGTATGTCTCTGAGCCTGGCAGCCTCAAAGGAATACTGTAACGACTATGTAGACGTAGGTTTTGACTGAGGGGATGGTTCGACGAACGGTTCCACAGACGGTTCGAGGGACTCGGCGTAGAATTGCTTTAGCGGAGAACTCGACCTATTGGACAGCGAGCGGTTCCTGCTTGCTTGCGTGCTATCCTGGTATCTTGATTGTGGTCTTTTCGATGACCTTTCTTGCATGGGCTATGTGGACTGGATGGACAATGGTAAGTCGATAACGATTGGAGGGTGGTATGGGGTCCAGCAGCCTGCAAGCTATCGGAGAGTTGTACACAACAAAATTAGGTATAGAGATCGATGTAGCTCTAGACTGCCTCACTATCATGCAGTAGCCTGAAATACAATCTGATGAAGCAATGTGGGGTAGTGGAACGAAGCTGAGATGGCATTGAGTGCGGACCGGTGTGTTCACAAACTGGCGGCAGTTGGGCTTATATTGTCAAGGCCGGCAATAGTGGAATGATGGTTGTGGATGCGGGTGCAGCTGCTTGTGATAATTCTTGTGACATTATATACTTTAAGTAGTCCTGCTCTAAGAGAGTATGAAAAAGATGAGATCAATAGTATTAGCCTCGAAATTTGTTGTCGGACAAATATCGCACTGAGTGAGTGCTTGAAGAGGCCGAGAGTATCAAGTGGTACGCAGCAAGAGCTGATCTGGGCTCGGGAGTCTTATTATGAGGGGGGATTGCGGAGTTCCGCGAGCGGCGTACCATTGCCTGCAGCTAGTGAGCATGCCAGTCAAACAACGAGAGAGGACTCGATACTAAACAGGCGGCATCAAAGCACGCCTCTTGCGCCCATTCCTAGACTATAGCACTTTCAGTTCTGCTGCATAGGTAGACCTCAAAGACCATGGAAAGATACCACGCCTCTCCAACATCTCGTCTCTAGTCACTCCTTCATCGTCGTATATTTCAAATTCCGGGTCTCCATCTGCCCAAGATGTGATAGCAAGAAGTGACTTTCATTCCGGTGGACGCATCGATGTGCTCCAACAGAAGAGAAGTTCTCTAGAAAAGGATTCCATATTTTTGTCATTGTTTTCTGCAGTATTCCGCGCAGACAATTCGTACTGTCACTCCTGTTCTGAGCAAACCCTCCCCCCGATTAAGGTTGTCCTCAATCTTCGAATCTTGCAGTAAATGCGCCCATTGATGTTCTAAATCCCGGTAATAACGCCTCCTCAGCACTTCTTCAACTAAAATAAAGCTGGTGAACGGCATTTTATGCCACACATTTCGATAGTGAATCTCGAGATCCTGGAAAGCCGACGATGGTTGAACTTAATCAAATGCCATTGTAGTAGAGAGGAAATTGAGATCCAGCAGCACGATCAAGGAGGCGTAATCAAGGCAATGCAACTTCAGAGACAAAAAGATCCGACTTAGCTTGATACTTAGCATGTCGTTCTTGTATATATGATATGTCGCTAGTACACCTTCTCTGCGTCGGCTGTTCCGCAGGTGAGTCAGTCTTTTCTGGCCTTGAATGGTATGCGCATCCCGCGAGCGACGCCGAGGCCGACATTATAGTGGGAGTCGTCACGGGAACTCCGAGTGTTGGCGTTCGAGGAGTTGGGATAGCTAAGGCTGGAGCTGCCGCGATCGCCATTTCGATTTCGAGCGCACGAGTACGAGAATGTGATGTAGTTAAAGCTGTCGCTTCAGAGACGGTCGACGTCGAAGCAGACACGAAGGGTTGCTCTCTGTTCAGTTGGCTAAGGAATGTGAAGAAGCTCGCCAGAGTTGATTAAATATCTCTTCGTCCGATTATCTTGCATTGCTCGTTGTATCGGTATTCTTTCCCAATCGAACACTCTTGGCGTTTCGGAAATGGAAGTTTGTTGGATCGCCATCGTTGAAATGTTGTCTGTATTCAGTCTATTCTTTGACACAGACATGGCTGTATCGTATCAAGTTGGACCAACTCTTGGCGTTTTTCTTTGAAGATATGTTTTGGAGGACCCTTGTATCGATATATACGAACCCGAACTCTGTGCTGTTGCAAGCAATATGTCAGCATCAATTTTCGATAAAGGTCCGAGCGTATAAAGATACTTCAAGAAGATTGCCTAAGAAGCCAGTGCTATTATATTGAAGCCTTCTGCGCAAGACTTCCATAGAGTCCTTCTAGAGATTTATTCCTGCTCTTGTGACATGTGCTAACGTACGGGGAATAACACGAAAAAGAGGTCTACCTTTTGCGTTCTCTCGCTCACCAGGGCAATCATTGTCTGGGTTGATTTCGAACCTGAAATCGTGACATTATTCTTCGTTTTTGGAAAATCAAACCAGCGAGTGCAGGGAGACCACTACGTCTTTTCAAGACCCATGTTCGGCGGAGGGGTAAACTTGTTGGCGGTCCGATATAGATCCTGTTCTTCGTTACTCTCCACTCACGGCTAAACGAACGAACAGCTTGCCAAAAGCTCTGAAATCTGGGGTCAACACCACAGCCTGACCAACTTCGTTGGATACGGCCGGGCGACAAGCTTACAGATAGTGTGGTAATTTCGAGCATAGCAATGAGGAATGAAAACGAATTGAAAATTGTCGGGATTTGGCAACGACACCAGTGGACGTCAAGTCCGCAGCCATGATACTGAGGATCTTGGCTGTGATTCGAGTCTCAACCGAACAGAAGGAGGTGGTGAAGTCGTGGAGGTGGATTCTGGGGCCGGTCGGCGTGTCAAAAGGGGCGAAGGTTTGTAGTCGATTGCGAATTCCAAACTGCACCTTACGTCCATATTTCTGCGAGCTGGAATAAGAATAGGGCCGCAGAACTGGGGCCAACATCATGGGGGACCGGCTCCATAATGGTGGCCGTGCTCCATGTGATGGCTGTGAGGGTAGATATGGCTGTATGGAAGCTCTGTACGAATTTGGTGAGGAAGTCCCTAGTCACCATATCTAAGGGGGGTGAGACACCTATCTATCTGAGAAGCGCTCCGAAGCCTGGTAAGAGCTGTCTCATAACCGCACATGCTGAATATGTTTCGTCGAGATCAAGGTTCGCAAGCGTTTGCAAACCGTTTCACACTATTGGTGCACTATCAGTTTAAACGGTTTAGTGCAGTTTAGTTTGAGGCATCCGGCAAACCGTGCAATTTGGTTTAAGAGGTCTACATCACGGTTTGCATCGATAGTTTATAGATATCTTGATCTATTGATTAATCATTGAATGTTTCGATTAATCCTAGGTAGAACCCTAACATAAATTTCAATACTTCGTCGAAGTGTCGAGATTTTTTTTCTAGCGTAACTCGAAGAAAGATTTTTGATAAAGAGTTGCAAGAGTTGAAGGTAAAATACGCTTAAAACCTCATTGACGAGTAAAAATTACTATTTAATATACTATCACTAGATCTATCGACGAGCGACTCGACAATCTAGCAGATTCAATAATCGACTCAGAATCGCCTCAATTGCATCACTAAAAGGCCCTCACTATCAATGCACTATCAGTTTAAACCGTGCAGTTTGATTTAAGACCTAAAACGCACGATTTAAGGCGAGGGCCAGCAGTTCAGTTTGGTTTAAGGCCTAAAACGCACGGTTTGCACGGTTGCGAACCTTGGTCGAGATGAGTGTCTGTAAGTGGAAAGAGTTGTAGAGGCGGGCCTCCCACCCGATACTCCTCAAATGTGTCGAAAACCTTCTAACGATCCGCAATTGTATTTGCGCCAACTTGTGTCGTCAATCCGCATACCTCCTGCTTTGCCCACGTAGCTTGCCTTTCATTCTGGCGTGGCGTTGTATTTGGTGGTACTCCTTCACCCATTGGTCGTCTGATTCCTGGTACGTTATCGCCATAGCAATTCTGTCTTCGCTCAGCTTGTCGATATCGTTGGCTAATTGCACGTAGTTTTCTTAATAGAACGTGACTAGCTCGAGCTGGCCAATCGCTCGAAGTGTGTCAGGTGCATTCTGAGCCATAGGATCCGGAAGTTGAAACGTTGATGCGTATTTTAACGCCATAATCCAGAACATTTCAATAGAAGATCGTAATGTGACTCAGCTTTTCTTCGAGGAAAGCCTCACGTGTCTTCTCGTCCTGCATGATAGCTTGCGGCAGCTGTGCAGTGTTGGTGCACGACAGATTGCTTCTGGAAGTTACCGGGAAGGTCATTCCTCACCCTTGAATCGTTCTGTACAATCATTCGCTTGAATGTTTGTCACTCGTCACTGTATGCCGGATTTCTTCTAGCCGATCCGTCTACAAAACGGTATGGCCAGCATGACTTTGTATCTTGCATGTTTTAGTATGCTCTTATTGGTCGGGTCTCATCAATGTGAGCTAGAAGCAGGAGTAGGTGGAGATTTGAAGCAATTGCTCATCCAAGCACCTTCTCGCCGCGGGTAGCTGCAATGGGACCGTCATGAGGACAGCCTCGGGCTTCAATGGTCCACGAATCGGCATCTCCTGGTCGGTGGTCAGCCGGCCACCTCTGCAGCCCAATACAAGTCTGCGTTGCCTCGAGTCAGCATCATTCTGAACGACCGCGGTCCTCTGTTGTAAAGCGTGGGTTGAGCGGTCTAGAAGTTTGATGTGCTCGAACGTTGATCGTACGTGTTGGCCTCAAGCTGCAGCTTCCGGTCCTCGTTCCCAGCATCGACTGTAAACTGTGCACCTACTTGCTTTCGAACTCAAGAAACTTCGATGGAAATTTTCCTGTCCCGATCCTCTCCACGCCTCCCGAGCGCCATGTGTCGCTGGCCTTTGTCGCCATCGCCAAATCGGTTTCGATAATTTCTCTGAACTCATCATCTTTGTGCAGTACGAATCTCTCTGAGTCGCTGGTAATGACGGTGCTGTAATTTGACGCGGCGGGGGAAGCACCAGCAGGTCTTGGGCAACGCCGTGAATTTATCGACGATTCCTAGTGACACGGGTATCTCATTCATTCCTGCATGTTGCGAAGGAGTTCATCCATCGAAGTCTTCTCCCGCCGCGATCGCGCCGACTTCATTGGCTACCAGATAAGGATTCCAGGTGTTATCGGCTTCAATGAAAGCCAAGAGAGGAAAAATATTCGATTCAGCTGTTAGCTGCTTCAAGAACACTGAATAAAAGGACTTCGCCGGGCTAATAAGGCTAGGCTCTTCTTCTCGGTCGAGTAGCCTGGATGACCTGCAGCAGGCCCATTAATTTGTTCTGACTGACCGCCCGGTCCTCTGATGTCCTCACGCTGTGTGCCATCTCCCCTGGCTTCACGCAAATACCACGTCTTGCACCTTTCATACTCCCTCGTAGGAGGATCAAGGTGGCGCTGTTCAACGATGGCTTGCTGTTTTCTGACAGTAGATATATGTATATCAATGACTGATAGGCAAAGGAGAAATAAGTATGTAGAGAGGGGCGATGATCACCAGAGTTTCTCTTGTTGTGGAAGAAACCAGGTTATGTCCACGAGTTTGAGACCCAATTGATCGAATTGCGAAATGTGGAAATGATGCCAATCGGTCTTCTAGTCCTGGCAAGCATAGAGAGTCACATCTAGAGATGGAGCCATACTTCTCTTTCAGCGTTCCTGCCTTCCAGTCTTATCTGCTGCAACTCCTTGTACGTGTCTATATCCATCGATCTCGCTCTAAATCTGCTGAAAAATTCGTACGTTATCTCTAATACCGAGACGATGTGTTTCGTGTAATCTTCAGCACGACAATTCTTTATCTTCGACATTCGCGGCTTGTCGTTTGAATCTAGTTGCTTCTATCAACGATCTTTCTGTATAATAAGCAAGGAATATGTCTGACTTCATAATCAGAAGCTCGTACTTGCTCTGCGAAGCGTTTATGCTGGCTCACGAAAAGACTTGCTTAAGTATGTTGAGAATTACAGAGATCTCTAGATCGAAGTGTTTGTCGTACTTGGAATTTGGGGCGAGCTCTCGTAGTCGCCGTAACATAGGTCCGTCGAGGAATTTCCCGCTACAGCGACGTCGACTCCGGATTGCCCTGACCATGAGCATGGTAATTGGCCCATTCGAAGGAATATTTATCTTTAAACTTACCGCAGTCAATCTGAAGATAATAACATTGAGACAAGTATACACATATAATTCGAAGGTATGATCATGGCTTCGCCTTAGTCGGGCTATGAGATCCACTGATTTGACGAGACTGAAAGCTCTGAGCACGCTGATGTTTGCGAGGGGAGGGTTACTTGCAAGTCGAGCCTTTACCAGGCAGTAAGAGATTTCGTTGTCGTCCATCTTTCGAGAGCGAATAGTCGGTAGGGTCGACGTTTTATGCTTTTTGTCTCACCCAGCTCTCAGTGCACATCCGATGTAGTTGTCAGAAAGCGTCAACCCCTGGAGCAATCCGAGTGTGAACTCGCGGCTTGACATCCTGACGACGCCTATCGAGGCCCCAAGTATTCCAAAAATGCCATCGAAAGTGAAGGTATCGAGTGCGTCGAGCATGTATCGAAGAATCCTGAGAATCTATGCCGAATTCCACCTTCAGCTATGCCTGCCCAGCAACTAGAATCGGCTGATTGAGATCTACCCACACGTAGTATCGTTCGTAGTCGTAAATTATTTGCGCTTCGATCATCCGAGTAGTCGCTGTCTTGGTTGCCGTATAGATTGTGCTCGTTCTACTCACAGATTTGGTAGAGTCTGCGGTAAAGACGGACTTGAAAGATCGTTTATCTTAGGCGGCCAGGACCCGTGATTCTCCTAGCCCGATCAACGAGCAGCTAGTCCACAAACATATCACCCGTTGGACTCAGTTTCTCTATTGCCCATTGCACGGGAAGGTCGGTGACATAACCTCAGATAATGATATCTCAGCCGCTAAATCTTTCAATTTCGGAAAGGACATCACCGCTGAATGAAGCAAAATATACAATCTGCGAAAGAGCAGGAATGATTTCGAGGATTGAATCCATGCTAATCGCCAGTCCTCAACAGCTCAACACTTGAGCAGCTTCAGCAAATTGCGGCGAACCACGTCTTTATAGTTCTGCTGGAGAAATCTAGAGTCTCAAAGCTAGGCCTTTGACTCGGGATTCGGAGATTCTATTGTGTGTGTCTAACTGTCACCGTCGGAAAATAATATTTCTATGAGCATACTTTCGTGGTAAAGTAATATTGCAAATATCTTCCAAGAGCAATTAGAATAGCAACATATGCCGTTCCACGTTGGAGGAAGATGTAGCAGACCTAAACATTTGTAGAGAGCCTGATGACATGTATAGTAGCTTTGAGTATATATTTTGAGAGAAGGGGACAAGATTGGGAGATAGAAGCCCATCAAAGGCTGCCTTGCGCTTCTTGTATCCTTCCAGCAGCGATACCGTCTTCGCCCCGACACTACAAGTCGGTGTGTAGAACTCCGCCGCGGCTTTTGACTTCATCGGGGTCGAGGTCTCAAGCTCCCCTGTAAACTTGTTAGCCTTGGTATCCCTAGGGAGGATAAGAGTATGTAGTTAACCCTTGATACTGGGCTCCCTCGCTGCCGTCTTTGATGATGTATATGTGGCGGGCCTACCGCTACCATCACCTAGGAATATTGAGTACCGTACGACTGTAAATTGGGTTACGATACTTACCCTCCTCCCACTGGGACGGGCCTTAAGTAGTTCGTTTATAAGTTGGGAAGATTCACATTTGTTCATCGTTGTGAAATTCCATCACTTTGGCGTGATCGAAGAAGTCGTCTGTCAATCGATTTATTCCGATTGCTGAGATGAGCGATGTGGGAATATCAAGGGCGCAGGCTGTTGACTTTTCGAAGCCGATTGACTCAAATCTGCATTACTTCACTTATGCAACACCTGTTAGTCACCTCCGCGTTAGGCAGAGTTGCGCAAACCAGATTTCGCACTTGCTGCTCTCTTAGAATTTGAGGATTTTCTTCGCGACTTCATCTCCAATTTCATAACCATCTTCATCCTCATCAGGATTTCCTCTGCCGCCCTTGCCTAGTATATTGTGGCTGACGTCCACTAACAGTCAATTCAGACCCGCCAAAATCTCCATCTCATCGAATCCCATCCTAATGTGTTGGTATTCACTCTCCGGACTCCCTTGCTGCGCTCTCGCAGCGTTTATTCGAGCCACGACATCTGGAAACAAGTACAGCCGTCGCGCACGTAACCGTTGCGCACGAAGACCACTCGATTTCCTTGCTCGCGCACTCCAGCGCTTCACGATTTCCAACAACCGGGTCTTCGCATGTCGGAGAAGTCAAAGTCCTTGTCGGACATTGTATGGTCAATCTATTGACGTTCTGTGGGATCCTCCATGGCTTCGCGCAAATACCACAGCTTACTGCATTCAAATTGCCCTGTTGCTGAAATCACTACGCGCTGAAGCCAATAATGAGCGTTGTTGATAGCGATGATCCTGAGCTTAGGCATATCCTGTTCCGTAACTCGGGAAACGAATAAGCGTTCCCAGTTCATGTCCTGCTTGGGTACCGGGATACCTAGTTTCCCTTTGCAAAAAGGCAAGGATCTGAGCGATCACCGGGAGCCGAGAAAAGCTGGCGCATTGGGACGGCAGACAAGTACCTTCACATTCCTCGAGCCCCATAGCGATTTAGCGAGGTACTCAAGACTGAGCTTTTGCATTCTGAGATTGTCGATACGTATGTGCAGCACGTTACAGCCCCAGAGTGTGCGCCACGCACCCACAGGACAGGTTAGCAACTTGTCATATGTCGGCGGCTTCAGGCTTGATTCGTCCGCATTTGGGTCGGGTTCATAATGCGACAAACAGACTTGTCGAAGCATCACCGAGGGTGCTGAGCGCCAGTAATACGCCCAATCATTCGCCCTTCCCATGCATAGCAAAATTAGTCTCTATAATGACGGCCACTCCGACAATATCTTGTGATTGCTCACGTTGAGTAGTGTAAGCTCAGTCAAGCTAGACGGATTGATAGCGTTCAACAAGGCCGTGATTGCAGGTCCTGGATTGATCTCAAGGTGTACCTTACTCAAGGACGTAAGGATGCACTGGTGCTGAGAGGCCTTGGAGATATATATAGTAGAATAGAATTGTTTGTATATGCAGTGGTGAAGTAGAGGAGGGGGCAGGAGAGACAGTCCTTAAATACTTTTTTTGGATGTCTAAAATATTCATTGTCCTTTCCTGGGAATTGAACACTTTGACTTCACTCAGAATTTCGGTGTTAATGATCATTCAATATTGGGTCTCTTTGAGTGTTGAAGTGCGACATAGCCATCTTCGAACATGCATCGTTGCTGGAGTTGTCGGTATCTTCACCCCAGATCTACCTTTGCTTATGAGATGAATTCACTTAATATATGCTCCATGAATCTCTGACGCACGGCGGACAGCGTAGGCGGCTCGTCTCAGAGTCAGTTGATCAGGCAGATAATAGTGTCTTTGCTTTGAGCTTTCCTAAAGAAGTTTTGGAATGATCTCAAGATGTTCGTTGGGATAAGGTTCGCACGTGGCGTCGTGTCTCAAAAAAAAGTGGGTGCAATACGGATAACTTAGCGTCTTTCGGGCAGGACTTGGTGGCTGCTGCGAACTCAAGCGATTACTTCACAAGACTGATAGATAGAAATGTTCCGAATAGCTTCAATGAAAAAACGGTCTGATGGTCAGGAGCATCATAACTAGGCATAAGCCATTTTCATTTTCCGCCTGTCGACAGCTCTGATGCGTTCAATCTGAATGCTCTCTTACCCTATCATTTCCATGCAAGTTTTAGATCCTAGCCTGGCCAGTCGTCTCGTAGGTCCCCATGTGCCACACCGGAACCTTCATGTCCAGGTCTGACCCACTATAGCCCAAGTCTTCAGCCACCAACATAGCCGCCTTCTCGCCAATCAAGAGCGCAGTACTGTAGGTGTTACACCCGACATTATCCGGACAGATACTCAAGTCCGCACACTTCAGCCCCTTAACCCCATGCACATTGAGCCGCTCATCCAGCACACCATGCTTCACAATGCTGTTACCCTCCCTCGGCGCCATCGAGCAGGTTCCCAAGCTGTGCCAGGTGGTCTCCACGTGCCGCTTGACCCATTCCTCGACGGCGGCGATGTCGGCGGCTGTGTACTCCAAGTCTTCGCGGACGTTTTCGACCTGGGAGGAGGAGACCATGGAGGGTTGCGGGGGGCGGCCCGGCTTGGTTTGAATGGACCAGCTGCCATGTTGGATGCCGGCGGAGATGTGGTTGGGGCCGCCGTAGGTCTTGGTGTCTTGAAGATTGAGGTCTTGGGCTGCGGCAGGGCTGTCAAAAGCGTAGAAGCTGGTGTTGCCCTCAGTATTAGTGCAATAAGGTGATGTGTTGAGTAGGGGCGAAGGACATGGGCGAAGGAATTGGCATGTGATGGTGGGAGGGAAAGGACTCACGGATGCATGCCAGTGACCTCTCCAGCAAAGGCGTCCATACGGCGAGCTGTCTCACGTGATTTGATGTAGCCCCAGACCATGGGGGCCATGTCACGCTCGTCATTCATGAACCCGGCGTCGAAGTCCGGTGCGGCATAGGGGTCTGTGGTAGTGATGTGGATTTCGCCGCGGGAGAATGGGTACTCCAGGAAGTGGAACATGGAGAAGAAATTGCCCGGCGGGACAAGCATGTGATCTCCGAAGAACCTGTCACAGTGTGAGTAGCTGTCTGTGGACTGGATGATGAGGTTGACCTACCCGGAGATAACGGAGTAGTGCATAACTGGCTTGTCTGGTTTCTTGGCGAAGTAGCTCTCCCATCCAGAACGAAACTCTTTCATGTAGTCTTGCTTAAGCTCTGGCTCGGTAGGTCGGACCTTCACGCCCGCCTCGATACCATTGGTAGCCAGCGGACCCGTGCCATTCATGTTCCATTGATCGAAGACCTTCTTCTGTGTCTCAGGGTCACCACGAAGGAAGTCATCAAAGCTCTCGGTACCAGGCTTGGCACGATAGACAGAGAAAGTAAGGTAATGATCTTGGAAGTTGAGACCGACACCCGGAAGGTCGACTTTGGTCTCGACGCCGACTTCCTTAAGCTTCTCGGGATTACCGATACCGGAGCGCTGAAGCACAAGCGGAGTGCTGAGCGTCCCGCAGGAGATGACAATTTGCTTGCGTGCTTTGATCTGACGGGTGCGATGCAGCTCGTTAGGGGTGAGAGGCTTCATTGGGCAGACTTGCACGGCGGTGGCTCGGTCACCATCGAAAATGATTTTGTCGATCTTGGTGTTGCACATGAGGTATAGGTTTTCCTGGTTCCTTTTATGATTAGCTCTGATCCTAAGATGTGTCTTAGTACCGCTCCTACCTCATAGTTGAGTGGATGTAGGCGTGAGCCGAATCACTACGGCGGCCAGTGTCCCTGTTGATCCACTTCAACCAGTGCTCCGCACCATGGCCCGTGACTAAGTCCTGAAGGTCATCGGTGACAGGGATATCCTGAGACTCGGCAGCCCGAAGGAAGTCCTGAGCGATTGGGTATGTGTAATTCCCAAAAGACACCTTGATGGGACCTTCGAAGCCGTGAATATCACGATTGTGGGAGGCTCGCTGGTATGTCTCATGCTTTTTCATCAATGGGATTAGCTCCTTAGTGGTCCACCCCTTGGCTTGAAAATCATCGTAGTCTGAGGCTGAGGCACGGGTATACATCATCTAGCATTGATAAGCATAGAGGCAGAAAATTGTCGACAAGTTACACATACAAAGTTGATGCTAGAGCCGCCACCTAATATGTTTGCACAGGGTACAATGGCCTTCCTCCCAGAGAGCCATTTGGAAGGCCTCGAATGGTAGAAGGAGGCAGTCTTCGAGTCGAGCTTCATGTTCCTAGGATAGATCCCAGGCCTACCGCAAATGTTAGCCTAGGACCTTTGTGGAGCTGTCATCTGTTGATCCCTTACCTGAAGACCCATGGGTTGTTCAGATTGTTCTCACCACCCTCAATCAAGAGAACAGTGAGGTTCCTGTCGAGGTTGGCAAGACGGCCTGCCACAACACATCCTGCCGAACCACCTGTATGCTATGATTAACATAAGGAACGAAATTCATGCCGAAAGATTGAATTACCTCCACACACAATGATATCAACTTCTTCGGGAATCGTCATGATGGTCTGCTATCGAAGGGCTGCTTTGTTGACTGATACTTTACGGAAGGATAGGGTACTGCTTTGGCGGACTCAAGGCGAGGCATCCTGCGAGCCGGGTTATATGCTTGGTGAAGTCCCCGCAGCTCGAGGTGCCTCCTCGGTGCTAGAATCAATGCAGGCCTTTCCAACAGCCTACTAGACGCCAGCGGCTTTGGGGCAGAAGCAACTACTTTGCCCAACAGAGTAAGAGCTACATTGCTTGGACATGATCCTACAAGCCTGGGCGTACATGCGGTATTCACAGGACGCTTCGAATCCCCGAGCCCGGACCGTATAGAGGGGAAAGCCCCAGAATGGGTTGCGGAGACTTGTCGGATATGCTTGACAAAAGGTGTAGGAGCCAGAACGGTTTGCGCATGACGATCCGTGCCTGACGATTGGTGGGCCGTTTGTAAGGTGTGGAAGTCGCTGCGACCTGACACTGACAGAGGTTAAAATGCGCGATAGCGCCAACCACTAGTTTGCAGGCCGAGGACCTTTGGGCTGGTGCTTGAAGACAGCTTCCCCTCATTGATTGACGAGTTCGGCGTGCTCTTGAGGGATTGAGAATCGTAGGCAGCGTATAGCTGGGCCCTCACTTCAAGGTATTGGCTTTCGGGGTTTCAATGAGGGAGTGGTAACATGTCCTCGTTATAATTCAATAGCTGGAGTCGGAAAAGCTTCAGTTCCGTTGTAGTACTAGAAAATTTCCTTTCGAAGGTACAATGCCTCGCAACGCCTAAAAGTCCTAATTGGGATGGCGACCGTTCTAAAGCGGGTGTTGGCGAGCTTCCCCACCGTTTGATCTGCACTGCGGAAGCGCTAGCCATTAGCAAATTGCGGAGAAATGCCACGCATCGACGATCTCTTTGACAGCAGTCTTTTGAAGTTCGGGTCTCGACCGAGGGAAGGTTCTGTTGGTGTGGGTGGACGACACAGCGACCGACCGATTTTTGTAGTTGGAAAATTATTGGTCGACTGAACCAAAACGGTGAGGCCCGCCGCACGGGAACGATTCAACCATACCCCGACAATTTTCATTGAACAGTAGACGTATAAGCCCAGGCTATTGTCTCGAGTCCGACGGTGGCTAGCTTTGTGTTGTGCCTCCACATGACACGGCTCTCACGGCAAGTCGGGAGTAAAGAGGGTCCGTGTGTAGTAAAATTCAGCTCAGGATGTGGGCGAGACTGATCGGCTCGCTGGCTTGCATTGCGACTCTCGTCTAGGAAAGGGACAGAAACCAACGTGCAGCTTACATTGGCTCGGGTCGAGAAGATAAATCGTCCGTTCTGATTCAATGTCTGCTTTTGACAATCGCACAGACGCCATCGTACAGCTCGCCCTCCTCGGTCTGTGTCAATATCTTCGTGGTCTTCGCCTCCTGGTCCTTGCCAAATCCGTATTGCTGCAGTGTGCTCTCCAGACTCAACGCTTTCACCAGCTGATCAATAGCATCGCCCACGGTATGCGCATCTGCTTTGTCATGTCTACTCCTGCTTTGCCCTACATAAGGCAAAACCCTCGCAATCTGTGCCGCTTCAGCGACGCTTTGAGCCTTCAGCTTGACAACGCAGGCGAGGGAGATATATAAGGTTATCCCATGTAAAATGCCGTATGGAGATCCTAGAGCGTAGCCTATAGAGTGACTCAGGCCGAGCCCACATTCGATGTGTAGTCCAGCCGGAAAGAGAGAGTTAATTGAGGCCAGCTGCAAATTCGTGACGTAGTTTTCATTCCTTGGGTACTTTTTCCCCTTCGGCAGGTACTCTATAAGCCCTCGATCGCGGCCAAAGCAAGGGCTTTTGCAGGCGCTTCGGTGTATAGGAGTGGTACAAGTTCTCTACTGCATGATCGGGCGCTCAGATGTCAGTAAGAAACCACAGCTTCCGCGGTGTTTCCGTCCCGTTCTTCAGCATGGTATATGATAATCCGCGGTGCCAATGCTGGATCGCCCATACCAATGTTTGTGCCCCCGTCATCGATATAGCCAGCGAAGAAGGTACGTTCGGCGACGCTAAGTCTTGTAGGTATCGGAATGTGGTATAGAAAAGTCTCTCGTCTTTTGGTGCTTGCGGTACGATATGGCTTTGGCAGAGTCAGTCAGACTGCCTCCTCCCACGCTGACCAAGGTATCAATAGCTGGATCTTCCGCAACAGCATCGACGCTTTCATCCAGTTGCGCGACAGGCGCATGTTGCTTGGTCTTCGAGAAGGTGCCTGCAGGATGGGCTGATCCTAGGAGCTTCTCGACGTGCTCGATGAGGGGTGTTTTCGTCGCAGGAAATAAACCGACGCTAACCTACTCGTTTGATTTTGGAGACGGTAGGCACGACAATAGATGCTTCTCTACAGACGGACTTCCCGTGGTACAAGCGTTCAAGGCACTTGGGCATCCACAGACTAGAGGGTGTATTCTGTGTAGCTTCAGTCATGAATGTTCTGGGGCGGGCGATGAATGCGCAGGACATGCGACAGTTGACTCGAGATTTGCTTGGCTATTCGAGCAACGATCGATAGCATAGACTGATATGTTGCGCGTATAACGAAGCCATCTCACGTTGTGATATAGTCTGCTGGTATTCGGGTTCGGAGGTGGTGACGTCTCTGCGCGGGTCACGTGCTTGCGCACGTCTCCGCGCTTTCACAACGGTTGTCGCCCCTTGGCCTTATTTTTAGATCCTCGACCTCAACTTCTGGCAAGATGATTTCAGTCAACTTTCGCATTTCTTGATTTATTACTATCAAAATCTTATCTTTGATAAAGTAAACTTTGCGCTTTTAACAATATATTTTGATAGAGTTTAAATCAACATTGAGACAATTATCTAATTGCAAAGTTTTTGTGTTTCGAAGCGTGTCTCAAAAATCGACTTGAACTTCAACTTTTTACATGTTAATGAACTTTGCAGTTTCTATAGCTCTAGCAATTCTTGATCAAAACTTATAAGCAAAGCAAATTTAGAAAGCGCATAGTATTCAAAATAACAATAATTAATTTTGTATGTTTTAATAGCGAAATGCGAAAGTTAATCAAAATTATCTTGCTAGAAGTTGGGGTCGGGAATCTAAAAATAAGGTCAAGGAACGACAACCGTTGTGAAAGCGCTAATTGGGGATACGCGTGGCCGAGCTAAAGTATACTTCCATTCTACTACTGGTACTGTACGTTAGGTCCTATATAATTTCACGGCTTCAATTCCTCAGTCCAGATGTGCTACGCGATTCATGGTCGTGGCCTAGCCTGATAAAGTAATTCTTTTGATTGGGCGATTCGAGGTAGCAATGCATTGACAGCCCAGTCACAGCCAGAGACATTCATGGCTCGTTTCGGCGATCTGCCTGAGGAGACAGTCCTCGGCATCTGGCCCTACATACATCCCAATGCGATCGAAAGTTTTGCTTTGACTTGCCGAAAGATTTACAATCTGGGAGCCAAAGCGATCACCGAGCACAACAGGTTGAGGAAAATATACCGGGTTCTTGCCAACGAGCCCAGTGAGGAAACGGAAATGGGATTGAGTAAGCCTCCACGATCGGAGCTTCTAATAAACCCTCTTGTCGATATAATGCGCGAAGCACGCATTGCGTACTATGTCAGGGAAGTCAGAATGCAATATTGCTCGAAGAGCTGGGGCGAGATGTTTGACGACGCAGTGCGCAAGCGAGAGACCTACCGTCACCTTGACACATTGAGCCGCTTGCTTGAGGGATGCAAATACTTACGACAGTCAGAGATCAATCATTGGTGGTACCAGATCAAGAAAGGCAACGAGGGCCCGATGCTGGGACTGCTGCTATACCTTTCACCTAATGTTCGCATTATTAGCTTTGATTCCTACAACATAGAGGCAGGCCTTTGCCTTGAATTCATCAGACGCATGGCCCAAGATCAAACATCTTTGGCGCTGTCCCGTCTTAATGAGGTTACGATCGAAGCTTCAGCACCAGACGGCACAGAATATTTCTCCGCGCTTACCACCTTTGCACTTCTTCCTTCTGTAACCAAGATAATCGGGAGATACATTGACGACCACGGAACTTGCGATGGCGAGATTAGAACGGACTTAATTGGAGCTGATTTTCGACCAAAGGCTTCAAACGTCAAGACGTTGGAGTTACAATATGTCAACCTTCGTTCGAAGATTTTCAGTCGGTTACTAGGAATGTTCAAATCACTGGAGTCATTCGCATACTGCCCTTGCACATTTCGATGGCCTGCTGCAAAAATCTTTGATCTTGACTCCTTCGTCATCCGGCGTGCTGTCGCTTTGCACGCGAAAGACTCGTTGAAGACATTAACCCTACTGACTCGTGATAGAAAGAAGCAGTATATGGGCACGATCCATGACTTCAGATCACTAGCCACTTTAACGACGAATTAGGGCCTGCTACTTCCACCTGGGCAAATAGATAGCTGCATGCTCGCAGCAGCGCTACCAACATCGATTGAAGAAGTCACGTTGCTCGCTGATCGCAAGTTCAAACCAAGGCGGGGAAGGAGGTTGATTCGGCATCTTGTTGTTTGCACACGCTACGATCATCCAGGTCTAGGGATCTTCAGCCTCAAGCATTTAACGGTACCGGCTATGGAGATTCTAGGGAACGATAAAACGGTCGAAATCGCCCAAGCTACTGGACTGACTCTGCGATTGGATAGTACCCCCAATGCCTTCTCGGCTACCGAGACAAGGTAAAGGGTATAATCCGCCCCTTTCTTGGTTGAGTCTGGCTAAGCCACGCATAGCTCGGAGGAAGAGGGGGCGGACGATGGAGACATGGAGGACGAGTGATTGGAAGAGGATATTGCCAGATGTGTACCCAGAAGACTTGGTTCCGGAAGACGTTAATAGTAAGTAGACACGGCCCTTGAGGCTGGGTAGACCTGTAAGTCCTTCCGCTCCCCGAGCATGCGCCTCAAGGTGCGCATGTATGAAGATTCTACTGCCCCGCTATTGGAGAAGCATACAACGTGGAGCTAATCTTGAATAGGTTTGCAAATTCGAATGCTCAAGCCCAGCATGAATCGACGGTATTTATGGCTAGCGTTTGCCAGCCCTCAGCTTCTCCTCTAGCATGTTGCTCACTTGGCGGCAAACGAGCGTGTTCATTGTTTCCTGGCAATCATCGTCCTTCACCAAGCTTTGATTGCTTGTTTCTCGCTAGGAAATGATAGCATCTACTCTTATGGGACGGAGAAAAACGAAGCTGTCCTTTTTCTCAGACTTGTTTCCCCGGACCGCTTGTGGTTTCAGCTTTTGAGGCACAGAAACCCACTTCACTTCGTACGCCGCAGTGAGTAGGCTCCTGGGCGTTCACCCTTTAATTGATGACGTACGCGAATAGAAGCCAATACCGTAATCCTCTGCCCGTACGTTTGACCAAGCTTCACGATCTTCTAGAGTATCCGCAGCTACAGTACTTCGCCTGTGGAGTACTACTACCTTTTTTGCGGGCCACAATCAACTTATTATAGAACTGCAAAGTTCACAGAACTTGATAGTCCTTTTTGTCTCTCTAACTCTTGTTTGAAAATTTCCTGCGGTAGCTCAACTACGACCCTTTAGAGGAGTTTCAACTGTTTCGCTTTGTCGGCGACGCATCTTCAAGCCTTGATCATTCCATCACCCGTTTCCGGCAATGCTTCCATAAGATTCATCAAATGGCTTGGCAGTTGCGACGCTACTTTTCTGGAACCCTGTGAAGCCCAAGATTCCATGAATGTATCGGTGCGACCAAGATATAGCAAGGGTGTGACGCTATAGTCGAGTTGAGTCATGCGCTGGAAACGGCCACACTACAAGAACAGTCTATCTCCAGTTCCATGACTTTATTTTCAGAGGATCCACTTCTGCTAAGTTAATCGTCAACCACACCTTCAACCATACCCATAACTTGAACAAAGCCAGTAATTGCAAGACTTCCCATACCTTCAACACCACTATACTTCCGGAACATCACCCGCAGCAAGATGGCTCCGTCTTCTTCATGCCCAGTCAACAGGGAAAGTCAGTCGCAACCTTTTCCCCCTCCCAGAGGCAGACACCGCTAACGATGGTAGACCGCGACCCTCCCACAATACCCCACAACCTCAACCTCTCGCCCACCCAGCTCCGCAAGCTCCACCGCTACCTATCGCACGTCGTCGGTTTCCCCATCACCCTGCGCCAGACCTCCAACTTCATGGATGTGCGGCAAGGCTACGAGCAACATTGGAAAACCTACAAGGAGGAATACGCGAGCGGCTTGGGCCGCCGCCGTATTCGATGCTTTGAGAAAGACGACTTCCCAGTCCTGGAGTCGTACATGCGAAGAGCTTATCCGCCCAATTCAAAAATCCTGCTTTGGCACCGGAGAATTGATGAGGTGGTGAGCTGGTGGCTTCAACTAGAGGAGTCTGCTTGTGGTGGGGACCATGATTTGTGTCGTCATGATGGGGGTACCATATACTGCCATGGGGATAGAGAGGGCTGCTTCTTTTGATGCAAAGCTGAGTATGCTGCTTTTGTTTGCATGTAAAGCTTTCTCGGCGTCTTCGCTTAATCGAAGATATACATAATGTTGTCGATGACATGACTACACGTCCTTGGTCATACCCCAGCATCAGAAACCACGGAAAGTAGGGGCCATCTTCCTCTTTCTCTTCGCTAATTCTGAAGTTAAGAAAAAAGTATACCTGTCGACTCGATATCTTATCACATTCTTAACCCAAGGCCCATAGCCGAACGGCATGCTCCTCTCCTCACAATGTGTTGGTATTGACCGGCAATGCCACTTCTGACGCTTGTAAACAGCAGCTAACCGTGATAGGTCATGTATCTCCCCGGTCAGTAGCGTCACGGGATGATCGCCCTAAACCTGAATTTTTGGAGTGACAACTTGCTATGCGTTGGCACTTGGGAAGGCACCACATGGCGAGATAAAGGAAGCATAAAGAATCAATGACAAATCGCACCTTGACAGGCAAAATTGCAAAATATCTCACATACTCAGGTCTTGAACCTTTCCAGATACCTCGACGAACCAACTCCAAATTCACACCATACGATAAAACCTTGAGTCTCAACATACCAGCGCATGGATAATAACAGCTCTCCAACCTTCACCGGTTCACATTCTATACTGCAGCCTCTCCAACTAAAAGCCACTTAATCTCTCCAAATTGCCATCTTCATTCACATGCAGAAAGACTCCCGGAAAAACAAGAAAGATCTTTAACTACCAGTCCATATCATCAAAACCCCATTCCACCACCAAAATTACAAGCGAAATACATACAAGTACAACTTCATTCCGTTACTGCCCCTTTATTACCTTGCAATGTCACGCTACTATTACTACTTTCACTTTTAGCTCTTTCCATGCGTCTCTTTCTCTTTTCCACTAATTTATCCCTCTTACACTTTATTCCTTTCTTGTCCTTCTCGACATCTGTATTACTAACCTCATAAATACCCTCGTATTCATGTCCACCAGTTTCGCCTTATCCCAAGCAATAACGAAAGCAAAACGCAAAAAGCAATCAAATAACAATGTCGATTGAAATGCAAAGAATCAAGACTAGAAACATGAAAGGAGTTGCTAGAACTAAAATACAGAAAATGCCAAATCTCGATCTGCAGACACCATAGTAGGACAACCCCCAGACACGGTTGAGAATCCTCTCCCTCTCCACCTCCACCCCGCCTTCACCTATACCAAGAGGCCCAACCCGATGCATCCCTCAAGGCCCCCCCCCTCCCTCTCCCTCCCCCCTTCCCGCACACCACACCCCCTCCCTCCTCCCTCATCCCCTCACACCCCCTCCCTTACAGCACCAGCATCCACCCTCAACTCCGCAAGCGCCCGACTCCTAGCCGCGCGCTTTCTATGTACAAGGTGGTAGTACAGCACGCCTGCCGTGGCGATCACAATTGCAAAGCCGACAATAGTAGCCATAAGGACCCAGAACTGGAGGAAAGGTTGAGGGGGCATAGTGTGTTTGGGCTGGGGAGTGAGGAAGGGGTGAGCGGGTGGGGAGAGGGGGGGCGGGGCGTTGAGAGGAGATGAAGGGATGATTGGCAAGAGAGGGGGCGGTTGATGGTGGACTGGACTAACTGGATTGAAGTCAAAGCGGCCGGCGCTTCCTCGCAGTTTGTGGGATTTTGCTGGGGCCAGGGGTGCGGTTGTGGTGGGTGGAAAGGACGATACGAGAGGATGTGGCGGCGGGGGGGTCTTATATTTTCGAGGAAGGAGGGAACAATGCGCTTGTTCTGGATGTTCAGCACGGAGGATCAAGTATCTCTGGCAACTCCTCCTATGTGGGAACAAAGAAACCGGAGGATCCCATAAACGTAGCTTTCTGATAAGGGCGTTGTCCTCTTCCCTGGTTCCCACCTAATCTGTCGGAGTCCAAATTCAGCTTCCCTATGCAGCTCTTCCGTGATCGTCCAGTGGAGCTTGTAGATCGAGACTGCATCAACATCCGCGAATTCTCCGGTCGCTTACTCCCCTATCCTAGCCCAGTAACGTCTCTCACACTTTGTGTTCTGGCTCGCTGCATTCTAGCAGGCGTGTCTTCTCGATGGTTTTGGTGTGTTGCTTCCGTGACTGCTCGCAATGAAGAGAAAACAATAGGCATGAAGATGAGGGTACTCACGAGGTTAGTAATAAAGATGTCGAAGAATACAAGAAGGGAAGACGCATACAGAAAGTATAGAATGTGCTGAGATTAACATTAGGGGTAGTAGCGTGGTGTTCAGATAGTGAAAAGAGAATAAGAGAATAGACTGTGCTTTGTTTTCACGAATGGCTAGAAAACGATCCGGGCGAGTGGTATAGTGTACATATTCCCTTCCAGAAAGCATCTCCCCTGCAAATGTGAACTTATTACTCCAATCTCTCCCCGATTACAACTACCTATTCAGCAATTTCCAACCCGCAAGATACTCCCCACACCGAACCTGAACCCCAAAATCGCACAGCCTATCCATCGTCCCCTGAACCCTCACTGTCACGAAGTCCTACTCTGCATGCTTGGTCTGATCATGATCTCCTCCGAACACGTACCTCGTCCGCTTCGCCGTCTTCCAGATCCCCTCCCGCGTCGCCTCCCTACGCACCCCAAGCACAGCGTCATAATCCGGCAACGACCTTACCAGCTTCGCACGCAACTCAGATACCCATCTCCGCCTTTCGACCGCCATCCTATAAGCTCTCGCAAATCGAGCGCGCTTTAGACGATAGTGGTGCTTGTGACATTCCGTCGCCCACCACATCTTTTTCGAAGCCGAGAAGCTTTCCCATTGCTGGGGGTGGTGGGCTTGGATGTGCGCTCCGCCTTCGAGATTGCCGAGGTAGGAGATATTGCAGAAGCGGCATGTTTGAGGGGCGTGGTGGTCGTGGTAGTGGAGTTCTAGCTTGAGTTGGGAGGGAGACGCCACCATTGCTTCGGGGGGGCATTCGAGGCAGAGACGAAGTCCGTCGTCGGACATGCGTGTGCGGGATGAGTACCATTCGGCGAGGCGGCGTTGATCGTCAGTAGGGATTTGAAGCTGGGAGTGGAGTTTTGGGGAGGATGCGAAGAATCTTCGGAGGGCGTAGAGCAGTCGGGAGGATAGTATGAGGATAGCGCATGCGCCGGACAGCTCGCCTGAGAAAGTTGTTGGTCATGGTCAACTGAGCGTACTGAGCCTATACTGCGTTAAAACTAGGTAAGATAGAATGGTGGTTGATTTGGAGAGATGGGCAGGTTCCGGCCTTTTATAACCTAGAGGCATGGGATATGAAAGAAAGCCCTTGGCTCTGAGGAACTTGCTAATTATCGTGTACACAATACCTTTGTCAGGCATGATGTTCTTTGTTCGGACAGGGGAAGTGTGCTCAGTGTCGAGACAACAAAGGAAGGTTTGGCTTACCCGTTAGTGACAATGAAATCTGTAAGTGACATGACGTTCTCCAAACAATGGCATTTATGTTGAGCCTCGATGGGCTATAAGCCTGAAAGTCATCTATAGAAGGTACGTCAGCCAAGGGAACACTCACAGACCAGCAGCAACCGAGCATCCTTCCCCAAACTACAGAACAAGAGTCCGAACAGAGACAAACCACCACGTGAACGCAGCAGATCCGTCAATATGTGCCGTATAGTCTCTGGCACCTACACTCAGTGTCGGCACCACAAGCGATCGTCATGGGTCTACCCCTGCGAGGCAGGATACGACATCCCTCACAACCGCTGCAGAGCTAGACGTCTCACACAGCAGACGGTAAGGGTCACAGCTCCCCTACTATGCCCAGACTGCTATCGGGCCCGTGAAGACGAGATATGTCAGTCGTTTGACGAGGCCCGGAAAGACTTGAAAGAGAAAGTCGCAGAGTCGGCCGAGATTTTGGAAAGAGTGGAGGCAGCTTATGCTGCTATGCTTGTCGATGGTAGGGATGGAGAAGACATGAATTTAGAGGTTGAAAAGCGAAAGTGTGAGGTGAATGATATTGCATGTTTTTTGGATGGGTATCGCGAGTGGCTGAAAGATGTTGAACAGCAGCGAAAAGAGGAGCTGAGCCAGTTCAGAGCTGCGCAGGGCGTTTGGGGTGACGGTTAGCATGTTAAGTCGGATGTTGACTAGTATCGGCGGATGCGAGTATCCAGTATCTTAGGAGTGCTAGCGTATTCCATTTCTGCGAGCCTGCGCGACATTTTCTTGGGAGTCCAACTTGCAGAGTCTTTTCCGAAAAGCCCATATGAGACTCTCGTGGTCTTCTTCATTGTGTGACCCTATGCGGTCGGAGTCAATATTGTCAATGCACTCGTCTGCAACTCCTGCTTCGCGACTCGATTTCTGACCTTGACACCTATGTTGCACAACAGGATTTATCAATCTGCTTCAAGGTTCTCTCTTCATGCTGGATTTGGACACGACGAACAAGTCTACTTCTCGACGGAAAGTAATTATCGTAGTCCGAGTATTTGCAATCGAATTGAAGCTCGTCTAAAGATGAGATGTCCAGGATTGTATTATGGTGCTTCTTCAAGTGAGCTATTAATCCTGTCTTGGTGTAATATTGCTTTGCATGATTTTGGTATCCAATGATATATCGGTACCCAAAAGTTCAGAAGCATGCACCTACCTTATTGTAGTTGAATACCACGAGCTATCGTCGAACGTTATCGCATGCGCCGGCTGGGTGCCGATTTCGAAGGCTGGTAGACCAACAAACGTCTGCTTAGGAGGCTGGAACAACGTGTTGTCAAAATGGCGATCAATAGTAATTGCATGACCATTGATAGTCCATCGCCAAAATGAAGAACATCAAGAGATGATGTTGCTTTAGTAATATAGATGCAGGACTCTGAGAAAGCGAAGAATCCTGTCATCGATGCCAAGCGAATTAGCACTAAGTGGTGCTAGCTTACGGGATACACGTATTTCCTCGATCTTAGTGCTTCATCTCCCACTCGTTTTGTGAAACTTGACCCTCGACATCGAGAGCAACTTGTCGATTCCTAGAATCCTAAAACATCTGCGTTAGCAAGAACAGCACCGGGTGATAATTACGAATATACGAGTTTTGCAAGGATGCATGTGCCGATTTATAGAAAGGAATAGATTTAGTAGGTCAAGGTATTAGAGCTGGCGTAAACATCCCTCCGAGGATAAACGATCGACCATCGACCGCGGTGTAGGAGAGTAACTCACCCAGCTCCCTTTCTCAGGTAGAATCTTCCTCGCCGAGCCTGCAGTCTCCGATGATGATCGCTGAGAGGCAAGCCTCCCTTGATAATACAGATAGAGAGGACGGAAGACTGGCGCATTGGCGCAAACGATGCCGATATTGACTTCCGGCAGGCGCCATGCCACGTTGCTAACAATGGCCCCTGAGGAAGACACTAGGGTTTAGCAGGCTTCGTAAGTGATTGAGAGCGGCAACGGACGTACAGGTAATGTCTGGCTCCTTAATGACACCGGAAAGAACAGTCCTTACGGTGCAGCAAGCAGCGGTACTAGAAGACCGTATTAAGCAGAGTCTTTCAGTAGCGAGGGACAAGGTACGTACATTACCCCAAGGCCCATTAAAGTAAACAACGCAATCTTTGTCCTCAACTTCACTTGCAGGCCTCTCAGAAAAATTGCAGGAAAGGCTGCGCACAACAGATCGGTGATGATCGATAGGACTGCCTCATCCGGTGAGCGCTGGAGGAATGAATTGTAGACGAATGGGGTCGCGTCGTACCTCCCTGAGCCAGCGCAATCCCTTCAATCTGCCCGTCGCTCAAACAAATCGCGTCGACACCAATGTCCCAATAAGCGTTCAGTGGCCGGCAGATGCCCAAGAATAACGCAATACATGTAATCGTGCCCAGTACCAAGAATCCAATGAGCGAGAATATTGCAAGTCGAGTCCCCCTTGAACCGACGATTCGTAGCAAGAATAGACAGATGCTGATCTTGGTCAGCATCAAGGTGATGAATGTCTGGATCCAGTCTCCCCAGCCAATGGCTGCAAAGTAACGCCTTTGAGATGGCTGCAAGTAGTAGCTGTGGCGGCCTAAACCTCCAAGGATGACTTCGCAGGTAATGAGAGCGGCGCCAATGAGGGTGGTTGTCTGAATCCAGTTTAATGCTAAGACTTATGCCAGCGCCAGATGATGTTTGTGAAGTACGAAACTGTGAGATACGTACGATTGCGGCTATCATAGTATAGTCGTCCCATCCTAGATTGCGTGTCAAGCGGACACGGACCCAGACTCGCAAGAGCGTAGTAACAACGGCAGCAGCGACAAAGGCCCAGCAGACGGAGAGGAGCGCCCAGCCCTGAGATTGGTCGCCGGCTGGGGGTGGGGAGAATTCATGGGCCTTCATTGTGGAGGAAGAAACAGTTATTCGCTCCGTCAGCACGCGAAGTCATCAATTTCAGTGGAGAGAGTGAACGCGAGCGCGAAGAACTCCCTCAGGAGACTTTCAGGAGAGTAAATAACCTACCATTGGGAAGACATCAGATCAACTACTGTAGCTTTCCTAGACCACCAGCCAAGACACGGGAGAAGCATCATCGCGCAGTAGAATCGCAGCGGCATCGATCATAGAAGTCGGCGAATTGATCCTTACTTGGCCATATCGGGACAAGTCCCAGCGTTCAGACCGCAACGCGGATTGTCTGTGCGAAGATGGCTGGGCGCTGGAGCCAGGGGTAGTAAGGCGCTCGTCATGATCTGACAATAAGTTAGGCTGGCTTGTAAGGCTCAATGTTCATCTTCCAATGAGAGAGCCAGCAACAGCATGCCATTGACCACTTGTAATTTTGTGATCAGCTTCTGGAGCTCCCGTTTTGAATGGAATGCGAGCTATGGTTAATGCTGGAAAGAAAGAAGCTGATGATCGGTTCCTGGACGACAACCTAAGGGAATCAGGTTTTTGGTATGATCCCCCATGGCTCTAACTCCGTACGTAGTTTCTAAAGGCTATGCCACCTCGTGTTGGGTCCTTCGGAGAATAAAGCACATGGGCGCACGGGAAGCTAATGCACGCAAAGACCCAGATCGATGAGGTACGGTGTTAGCGCCGGTCAGAACTGTCGTCGTTTATTCGCGCGCTTATTACCTAGCCCGTGCGCATAACTCTGATACTAGCTGGGTCCGAGGGGTCGATTTAAACGAGGTCGAGCCGTCGAGCAACCTCCGTCCTTCACCTTGGCCAAGATAAGAGGTCTGACCACAGTATTATTAATCTACGATTGCGTTTCCAGATCGTTCCTCTCGTGGACGCGGGGTAGCAGAATCAACTCATATTTGGTTCTAGTTCAAAGATCCTTGATCCTTGCGGCTCGATTGGTTTGATGATAGCGATCCAGGGCTGCCCTGACACTATTCAAGGTGAGTACTCATAAAAGCAGTCTTGGGAGAATCGCCATGCACACAGGGTCGGTCAATGAGAAGCTTGTAGGAGCATGACCCGACAGACCCAGCGCGGCAGGTATCCCGTGGTTTGACAGGAAAGAAGGTCTGTGCCCACCAAAACACCTGCAATGATCAGTCTCATACAAGTCACTCTACCTATAATCACCCAAAACCTGGCTTCTTCCAGGTTTGGTGACTTATTGAGCTTGCTCTTTAGACCATGCATGGAGCACTCATACCTTTCTATGCAATCTGACCAATTTTGTTGGAGGCTTTCTATTACCTCCGTGGGTTGATCGCGCTGTTATCAGATCGACTTTCTCTCGATAAGCTCAAGTTCATCTAGGCCTCAATCTCACCGTCACAATACTCTGAAACCTATCCGGGAGAAGACTGGCCCCCGGTGAGTCGATATTCTTGCCTCCAAAGGGGAGAGGGTAGTCCTCGTCGCCTCGAAGGCCGATATTGCCCATCATGACATATAACAGCATTGATGGTACGAGATCATGGAGATGGAGGCAATTGTGTATTTCTTTCGTTCGAGGCTCATTCGACTGAACCCTAAGGTCACCATGACCCTAATCTTGGAAAATGCTAACCAAAAGGGTGTTGCTCAATAATATTGATTGATTCCCAGTTTCGTTCCACGCAGTAAGATCCTCAGAATTGCCCAGTATGCCAGCGCTGGCGCTCGAATCAATGGCCAAACTCCGTGGCAGGGAGCACTACACCCATTGGTCGTTCCAGATTAAATTGAAGTTACAGTCGGACGATTTGTGGTGGACCATAGAGCCCAGTGTTGGTCTACTCCAATATTTTATGGACTTGCACGTTGAAGGCGTTGCGCCCGATGGAGAAGTACGGACGGATTCTGCAAACCGTGATGCCTTCAAGACACAATTAGCGGAGGAAGAGGAGAAGGTTGGCAAGGAACTTCGACAATTCGAAAAGACATCGATCAAGCGGAAGAAGCTATGTCCACGGCCTCGAAAGACAGTGTAAATCAACAAGGATACCTTAACGATCAATCCCAGAAGTTGAGCGCAAAAAAAGCACAGCTTCAAGCTCGGTACGATAGACTATCTAAATCAACCGAGCAATGTCGCAAAGTAGAGCTCCGCTACAACCCAAAGAATATTGTGATAGGAGTCGAATCCACGCGTGGCCGACGAGGTCTTCAATCCCGTCCAGAAATTCCAGAATTCCGTATACTTTCTCTTAACTCATACCCCAGCAACTATGCCAGCTGGGCTAAACAAGTACGCATGTACCTGTTCGCACGAGGAGTGTCCTACGTGCTCAATGAGACGGACGAGGAGAACATTCCCAGTACATATGATAGCTTGAACACCACGCTGGGAGATCGAGATGATGCACTGGCGAGATATGTAATCAGCACAGCACTCCCGGAGTCTCAGAACATACCTATCAGAGATAAGAAGAATGCGAAGGAATTCTGGTTTGCATTCAAGCTTGCCTATGGGCCTAGCGACGCAGTGCTGAGGATTGCATGAGCGACAGCCATTTGATTGCAAGGCTCCGCGAAGGCTCCAGGTCGGTGAGGCGTGCGCGTTGGCACAACCATGTGTCAGGACGACAGGGACACGGTCGAAACTAAATTTGGTCGTGAATTGGGCCTGGAACCGATTTTCTGCCTAGATGCAAACCGTTGAGAGCGATACGGTGGTGCAACCTTTGACTTGCCACAGATAAAGACATTAACAACCCTTGCAATGGCATCTCTTAATGCAACTTTGCTTCAAGCAACCATGACCCCTTCTCTTGGTGCTCATGACGTTTTTTCAGTATCGTCCGATAATGTCGCTGATATTGTTCGACCTCCTGCCGCTTCCGCCATGGGTCGTCAGTGGTCTTCCAGTCCGTCTCTCTTTCGTCAATACCCTGTTCTTGAGCCGAGAGCAGTCTTTTCTTGGTCCACCGAGCTTGTGATTTGTTCATTGTCGAGAGCTGGCGGTACTGTTTGGCCGAATTGAGTGCGAGTGCGGTGCCATCAATGCCGTGTAGACTACACGGTTCTATGGCCCTTAGCTCTATGCATCAATTGAAGCAACAACGGGAAAGCAATCATAAACGCACGGATTGATCTGCAAAAAAGTACTTATCTGAAGGCTGAGTCACGTGATGGCATACCCTGGTCGCGTTCGAACAACGCGCCAGAATAACGCGCTCCATTCGCTCCCAACACCTCTTGTATCCCACAAACTCCTCGACAGCGTTGTCAATCTTTCCAGCTGCAAAATACCTCGTTAGCTTGCTGTCAACACATATCCTGTCGTATTGATAACCCAGTCCCGTCGGCTTCCATACAGACCGTCCGCACACACTTCAGTAAGCCGCAGAGCTGAATCTTATAACCACCAGCCCCTTCCCTTCTGAGGTCCAGCCTACTGATCCTAATTCAGGACCGTATCTAATTCTTTCACTCGATTATCAAGCACTACGGCCAATCCTTCCGTCATGGCGCAACGGAGAGAAGGAAAGTCGATTAGAAAGCCCCGGAGAGCGTCGAAACGCATCGTTGGCCTCTCAGTCGAGCCAGTGCCCGAGCCCAGGAAGACCGTCTTTCTACCACCGGAGCTGAAGCTCGCTATAGTTGGATGCATGGGAAAATACGAGCTCAAGAAAGTGCGGTTGTTATCTCGAGAATGGTCCATGTTTGCTACACCGCTGCTCTTCGATAAGGTCTACATATCTCCTCGAAAGATTGACCTCACGGTTTTCAACAATATCACACAGCATCCGGTTCTGGGCCCTGCCGTTAGAGAAGTAATATACGATACGCCACGCTTCCAGGACGGGATCTCACGTCGAGACTATTTCGATCGCTTATGTTATGATCTAAATCACTGCTTCGTTCACGACAATATAGGTCTAGAATGGCGTTTTTACCCTCTTGTTCGCGCCCTTAAGTCTGCGAATTCAAGAGCCCAATTTTCTGAACATTCAAGAGACGAGTTATACGAAAGACACAGGAAGGACGACCTCGTCAGGAGTGGCTATAAGAGATGGAGGCGTTATGCAAAATCCGAGAGTTGGACAGCGGAGCAACTCCCCTCTATACTATCCTCTCCCAAGGCATCCAAAAATCCAACGGAGTGCGTTCATTTGCTGTGATCGGCAATCTCTGGGAGACTCATCTGGACCAAACGACTTTTCTCGACAAGAATTTCTCGGGACCTCCTTCCATACGACGATGGCACGCGCTTCACGCGCGACCTCGACTTGACATGGACAATGAGTCTTCGTATTTCACTTTCACAACCACAATAATCGCCTTGCAATTAATCAAGCCTGTTGTGTCCCTGTCTATGTTCAAAGGGATGGTTGACTGTGGTAAAGGTCTGGCTCCCTCTGCACTCAAGCAGTGGTCGAGATGCAGCATCTTCACCGCTTTCCTCGATGTCTGTATACACGTCGAATCATTCTCACTAACCATAGAGACGGATGAAACCGACGATTATGCAGCACCGAAATTCTTGGGCGTTCTACCAAGAATACTACATCGTATGAAACATCTCAAGCGGCTTGATCTAGGACTGTCAATGGAGGGTTCACCGAACTCGGATACGTGTAATACTTACGAGCAGGTGTTTCCTCAAGAGGGAAGATGGCCTCAGCTTGTTGATCTTGAGATAGTAGGTTTTGCCATCGGCGGCTACCAGTTGGTGTGCGTGTTACCGAGAAGATTCCCAAAATTGCAGAGACTGTGCCTCTACGACATTGAACTCGTAGATGGGTCCTGGGAAGGTGTTATTGAAGGAATGCGTCATACAATGCATCTTGAATCTTTGAGCTTGGGTTACGCACTAGAAGATCTTAAACACCGCTGTGGCGCCCCGTTCAAGACAGCTATATTGGACTATTCCGATGCGAAGGACAAGCTACTAAATGAGCTTGAAGACTACGTTGTTTCTGGTGGTAGACATCCATGTCTTTCTACGAATGTACTAGCGGAGGAAGCTAAAAGTTTCTGGTTGGATATCTGCCCTCTCCAAGAAAGAAGAAGAGAGCGGGCATACTTCTAAGAGCATCGGATGGAAACGCGCCACTGCAGCCCTTCACGATCCCTAATCGAATGCAATTTAGCAGGGAGGTTTGGTTTCTGTTGGAGTTCCACAAGACCTTCTCCCGGTTCGGCAAGGACATTGTCAACTGGTGCGAAGCCGAGCTTCGAGATGTCGACAAGAAGGTACGCTGACCCAGCTCGTCTAGGCATCACTTTCAGTGGCAGGATGATGCACCATATCTTGACGGTCCGTGGCGGTTTCGCTTGGTATTGCTTCGCCTTGCAGTCACCAGCAGCGCCATCCTCTATCGATCTCCACGACGCCACTTAACTTATGTTCATTGACACCACATGGTCTGTTCCCACCACTTGACGAAGCAGACTTCTGGTGACTGTGTTTCGATCTACATATTGTTGGTGTCAAGCGACAGTACTGCTCCGTGAGCTACATTATCTAAACCTCTCGGAATGTCATGATTGTTGTCGTATCTTTTGTCGCCCTTGGCGTCGCCGTCGGTGTCAAAGGATTTTCCAACTATATCCGGTATCTAGATCCCGTGTCGGATATTTCTTCCACAGGAAGTGGTTGCGATTAACGCTTGGTTCGCGGCTATTCGACCGTAAGGCGGTTCTACCTGGCGGAAGCATCTACGTACCGGTTCTGAACGTTCTGACTACCTTCACAATCATGCCGAGAGCTTCTGGATTGATATGCGAGGATGTAATAACTTGGTTGGAAATTGATTTTGCAAGGTCTTTGGGATATTGAAGTATGCGTACTTTCATTGGCCTTATCCTCCTAAATTTTGCAGGCACCCTTCCGCCGTCATGTCTCGCTAGTCCTGTTCTGCAACCTCCATGTGAGAGCGCAGAAGATTGCCAATCGTCCAAGACAATAAAAGGTCCAATAACCGCGCTGTCCATCACCCATCCTCACTCAAGCAACGACGGCGAAAACAGAGTTGTGGCCAGTACTGCGCATCGAGATATCCCACCTGCACTGTTGAAGCGTCATGCTCCTTAAACCAGCCGACCCTCACACCACAGCCCAGCGCTAGCTGCGCGCAACTTCTCACACAAAACCGATCCTGACGACAACCTGCACTGGAACAAAATCGTCATAATATCAGCCCCCTTCAACGCCTCCAATACACATCAAAAGCTCCACAACGCCTCATCCAAAACCTCACCAACCCCGCCTTCCTCCAAGACACCCCCAGGACCAGGGGCAGCCTATCACTCAGCTTCAACTCTCAGACTCTTCTCCAAATTCCTGCCCGACGATCGCATGGATTTACGAGCTCATATAAGCAATCCGCTTAAGGGATGTTGCGTCTTATAGCCCTAGGTATGATCTACGTGACCTCTCACGTGGCCGCTCTCACGGCGTTGGGGGTCGTCTGGATGACTCTTCAAATCATCAACAACGGCCCAAACCCCGCACTGCTTGGACGTCAAGCTGTCCCCAGCATGCTCCATCCAGAAAACTTCCCCGCCCCCTTGAAAGACAACCCTCTCGCTACAGATCAGCCACACTACCCCAGCCCGGTCCGCGGCCAGCTCTCGGAAAAGTCTCGCCGATAATGCAGAGCTTTGTGATTCCCGACTGCCTTCGCAAAGACTATTGAGGCGCTTCCCGAGAGCCATTAACGAAGTCTCTGAGCCGGCAGACGGGCTTCGCTGCTGGTTTGTAGATGGTACGGAGCAGTAGTGGAGCCAATGCGAATAGTTTTGGCCATTCTGGGCCGCATACGACGGGTGGCTTGAGAATCGTTTGTTGCTATTGCTGATGCTAGGTGGAAAGCTTGTAAGAGGAGCTTTCATGCTGGAGCATAGACCGACGGCAATAATGGGGACATGCTGAGCCATGCTGAGTGGTTTCCATTTATGCCTGAAAGCGCTGAAGAGAGTGCCATCGAATGACATTGAAGAGAGAGGCGTAATTGTACTTACAATGCCTTCTTCGACCTTCCCCCGATTTGACCAAGTCTATGACAGCGGTTCACAGTGGTATTTGATGTTGGAGAACTTATGCAATGGAACCTAACTGTAAACCATAGTGCGAAATGAATCTGTCTCACATATTATTCACCACAAACCCCAGTTTAACAGACCTTAACAAAGTCTTTTTCTTGAATCGAGAAACAGAAAGTCATGCGGACAAGTCATCTCTAATACAAACTATTCGGATTCCCCCCAACCGCAGGCCCCAGCGTACTCTCAAACTGCAGCCTCCACCACTCAACCCCCGCGCGATCTCGCATAAACTCCCGGAACCCATCAACCTGAGTGCCGTTGCTCCTGAAGATCTCCCTCCCAGACAGCGTATTGAGATGCGTAAGCACGGTATTGCTGACCTCAGACAGAGCCGCCTGCCACTCATCGCTGAGGATCCACGATTCGAACAGCTTGGCTGACTCCGGGCACTTGGTGGACCGGAAGTTGGCCATGCTTTGGTACCACGACATGTACTCTTCTTGTATAGGGGCTTTGGACTGGATGAGCGGGCTGAAGCCTTGCGGTTGTGTGGTTGTGAAGGAGAGGGCGCGGTGGGAGGAGGTGTTGGCGATGGCTTGGGAGAGCAGGAGGAAGGGTGTGGCGGTACCGCGGACCCACTGGACGTCCTGCTGCGCGAGGCGTTCGAGCCAGGCGAAACCGTACTTGGAAACGATGATGGAGAAGAGGTAGGCGATTGCGTCGTCGTCGTTGGGGTAGGTCAGGATGAGTTTCCCCTTCCATTTCGGGTCTAGGAGATCCATGTAGTTTGTAGGCACGTCCATCGCGCTTATCTTCCCACTATTGTAGGTAAACTGGCCAAAGCTGACTTTTAAGATTTTGTTAGCGCAATATAGGATACGGAGTCATCGATCCTGAGACCTACACAGATAGACTGGTAGATAAGCACCGTCCAAATCCTTCTCTGCATTGGCAATGTCGGAAAAGTTCTGTGGCTTGTAATACATGAGTCGGTTTTGTGCCTTCCATCGTGGGTAATCGTGAAGCGTTTGCAGACAAGCAATATCTATGCTCTCATCTTCGGCGTAGAACGCTCGGTCAATGCGCGCGTCGTGATATTTGGACAAGTCCGTGGTGAGGTTCAGGTTGATCTTTGGAAATCGCTTGTTGAAGCCTTCAATTGTGGAATTCCAATATTGCTTGGCTACGTCGTTGGTGAGCACACGGAGAGGTTGACGCGGAGGAATGAAAACAAACGTACCATCGCCACCTGCAGCGATGCGCAGAGTGTTACAGTTTTCTGCCTGGGCTGCTTTATATATCTCGTCAAGTGAACGCGACTCGGGTGCTATATTGGCTTTCCATTGCGCCCAAACGGAGGTTTGGAGACATGCCACGAGCCATATCGAGAAGCTAGATCGATATATTTGTTTCAGATCTCTTCTTCGAACGGGTGTCTCCTTCTGTGAAGAACAAGATTGTGTGATTGAAAGCTATGATAGGCTTTATGGAAACGACGTTCAACTTATACCCGTCCAAAATTGTTCTCGTTGTGTCACGATTTCTAACACGCGATGGGACTAATGCTGCTAGCTTCTGCTTACCAACTTAAGACTGGATGCTTTCTAAGCGAGCCACGATACTTGAATATTAGCTCGTAATAATTGCATAAGCACAAGCAATAGAGTGTTCCTAATTACACCCCTTTCTCGCTTTCCGGAGCTGCGCGGCTTATGTGACGAGGAAAATCGTGCGGAAGTTCGCGCACGATGTCAGAGGCAGATGGCTGGGACGACATCGGTCCGGACAGCATGGCCACTGCTTTGTTGGAGTCCTTTTTCGAAGAAACAATGCGGGAGAGTGCGTGGGAGTAGGACTCGGCAACCTGTCTGTCTCAAATCGATCACCAGCCGCTAACCCCGGACGAAGTGCGGAAAGCGACCCAGACCAGTGGGGGCGCTCGGGCGGCCGTCTCAGGGGGTTGGCGCCGGGCTGCTGGGGGGGGGGATTACTCTAGGAATCAGTCCTCTCGTCGATCTTATACTTGTTTTCTTAATGTCGATCTCGTACAGGTCCCTATTACCAAGAAGCGGGGTGTGATTGCTTTCGTGGATGGTTTCAACGCCTTGATGGCCGGGCCATCGGCCGGGGCTAGAACGCAGCGCATTCAGATCAACCTGATACTCTGGGTGTACAACCACTGAGAGGGGCGAAGCGGAAGCTGAGGACAAATTAGCTGGCTGGCAGGCCACTTCGCGACAGAAAAACATCGCTAGACTTCTGGTCAGAAATTATGGTTCCGAAAAGGAAATTTGTGAAGCCAGAGAGCAGTTCAGGAGGAAGCGCAGGTGGCGCGGCATTACTGATGATATGAAGGGGGATAGAGAGAGACAGAAAGTGAATTGAAAGGAACAACTCAGGACCGAAAAGAAATTGGGACTGAGGCTTGGAGGACATAGAGGTAACTACCTCGCTCAGCTTATAGTGCTTGCTCATACCTCGATGACAGATGTCAAGGATGGTCGTATTGCGAGAGTCTCCAAGAAGCAAAGCTTTCCAACTACTTTGGATTCGTCTGTGACTGTACTGTTACACGCTCGTGGCTAGTTGGCTTCGATATGCTACCTTCCGCTTCTACCAGCTTGCAATGTTCACCTTTGAAGGTTGCCACTCGACGTGTGTCACGTTTACGGTAGGAGATAGCCGCTCCCCGCTCATCGTAACCAGATCATGGCTCCCATTCCATTTGAAGGTTCCAAACTTCGGTCGTTGATGATTGCACGTTGATAATATGGTCGCCGTGCTGCACCAATACTCCTGCGACGTCTGGCTGAGGGTTCTGGTATCCTCTCTAAGTTCAGCTCATGGTTGTTTGATGGTACACAGATTGCGCAAGGCTTCTTAAGATCAGGGGGTACGGGTACTTCGCAGGTTCTAATCGCGACTGGTTGAGTGCGAAGTCTCCAAATGTGAATTTGATCATGGCTGTAGAGCCCAGGGAAAGTGCATACCAGCAATACTCAACGCCAGTTTTGTGGATTGCACACCTGTGCAATAGATGATCTTGAACATGTCAAATTACCCTGCCAGCAAGAATTGAAGTGGGAAGAGTTCTGTGTCTACCCGACAACCTATTAATTCATTTGACGAATGTGAACCCACAAGCAGAGCAACATTGAGTTTTCTTGACTTGCATTGAGCGTCACATTCAAGGTCGATAATTTACTTGAGAGTGCCATCCGGAGCCTGAATAGACGCTAGATCTTTGTGCCATCATGTGACCGTGGATGATCCCTCCGTGCAAGTAATAGTAGTCGCTGATCTTCTTTCTCGAAAGTTGTTAGCCGCAACGGTTCAACTCTTATCTCTCGTCTTCAAATCTCAGAGCCTGTCTGTTTGCCAGCTCTTCCATCCCGGGTTCACATTGCTTGGGTATGAATCTTCGGATGACCTGATCAACATACTCCTCCGGAACGCCCCGTTTTAGCGCATCTTTGATCCCCATATTCATCCTATGTATATACTCTTTCTTGGGTGCATCATCCGCCGTCCGATGTCGATCGATGTAGACCAGCAGGTCGGCCGCTGCCTTTCCTGTACCGCCAGCTGCAACGTCCACGGGCTCTCCAATCTTTGAAACCCAAAGATTGGCTTTCATGGTCTCCTTCGTATATGCATGCGGCACACTCTCATTGATATCAAGCTGAGCTTCATCCGAGGGAGCAAGGCTGTACACCAGGCCGTAGACTTCGTCGGACGAGGCGGAGGCCACAACGTTGGCATAGCCGCGGCTGTTGATAATCCAGCGGAAGTTGGGAAGTCGAGCAACGCCGATGTACTTGGAGGTAGGACAGCGGAGCGACATTTGGTGGAGCCAGATATTGGAGCCGTAGCCGAAGTAGAGAGTCTGCTGTGATTTGGTCATGGCCACTGGAGCTGCGATGGACTGCGTGAAAAGAACGGTCTCATATCGATACTCAGGGTTCCAGCGCAAGCAATCGTGAATATGGGGTGTTGAGAGCCCATGTCGTCATATTCCGACTGGTCTTTCCAGTCCATCGAGCTAGTGCTATTAGGGTTAGATATTGTCATTGCTAGTTCTAGGGTTGAATATGACTTTTCCTCCCAATCTAGAACCGGCAGAGCTTGGCGGGCTGAATCATCGTTAGCCCTTGCTCTGTCTGGCGCCTGTGAAGTTCCTATCGTGCCCCGACTTCTAGTCTGTTCGGTGCGGTTAAACTGTCCGAATTGATCCGATCCATGATTCTACTAAAGCGACTAGAAACGCTCAGGACGTGTTGATAACCAATCCTGAAACATTGTCCTCGGGCTGCATTGAATGTAACGCGAATTCGCATCTAATCCGATTTAGAGACTCCCATTGCTCAAGTCTTCGAGGAGGCAAGACAAGTGAGGACCGTGAGTGACAATCGAAGAGAGGTCGGTCTACAGAGCAAAGCAGTTCCGATTTCTCCATCCTGTTGACTTCCATCTCTTACTTTAACAGAATAAAGGAAGCTGAACCAGCTATATGGGAATGGAGGTCCGCTGGACCCCATGGAGCGTCACCAGAGTTGGATCGTCTGGAGATGAATGCATCCCATCCTTCCACTCATATGCCTTTGTCGCCAACAACCATGCTGTGCGTTCTACACGTTCTTCGACGTCAGAGTCCGCTGCAAGAATGTCGTACGCACCTAACATCGACAAGACGGAAAGCTGCTTACCATTGATATTATTCGCTCGAAAATTCGGGAATCCCGGAGTGAAAATTAGGGCCTGGTCCTGCTGACCGTCCCTATCCCCACTTGACCGAACTCGTCATCGACAACATAGAAATCCGCGCCCACGAACCGCTCTGCACGATAGAGTACATCGAAGATACCAGTCGGCGCATTGTTCAACATGCCGTACGTAAGTCGCTTTCGACTATCCTTCGGCCAGGTTGATACACCAAGGAAGCAACCGGTGAACCGTTCCTCGCTTACGTACGGGATGTCGCCAGGGAATAGCACGTCCTCCTCAGCATGGTAATGCGTCCGTATGTATGTACGCAGGCGTAACTGAGTCTGAATAAAAGTGCGTGCCATGTCGGGAGGCTGGATGATGATGGTTGGACGGACGTTGATCGTTAAAGATGTCGTCGTTCCTTCGATCCGGTGATGTATAACGTAGTCGGAGAGGTTATGGGAGGCCCTGGAGCTGGGCTAGTTAGATTGATATGGCTTCATGCAAGAGCATGACGATGCCGTCGTACTTACGCTGGTGTGGCGAAGGAACCTGCCAGGCTGCTATTGTTGAAATCAAGTAGTGCCAACGTTCCCGGGCGATGAGGGAGTGTGGATGTAAGTATCAGAGAAGCCAGCAGGCATACAAGAAGAAAAAGTGTCTTCATTGTAGAGATCGAAAGATAATCCCAGAAGTAAGAGACAAAAAGCTCATTGTGTGGTTGTTGCCAAAGGTGATGGTCGCGCTTGAGACATTTCACCACCCTGACAGGCGATAGGCGACATGTTGGCATTGGATGGGGCACTGTCAAGAGACTGTGACCCGACGGACCGAGTGCTGTTCGCATGGCTGTCAAGCATCTCTTACAATGTCAATATCTGGGCTAAGTCCTCGACGACCATACAGGAGTACTCAATGCAAGTTCATGAGCGTCGTAGGGTATGGTACAGTGGTGTATGGTGGGCGCCGCAGACTCGTCGAACCAGATCTACGCTGTAGTTAAATAAGGAGTATTGAAGCCTGCCTGATGTTGACGATGTTCGAGCCAGGGTATATTGCAGGCCTGGAAAAGCGTCTAAAACGCCATTTCATATCGCTTAAAAGAAACAATGACTTAAATGAAGCAAGAAAACCATCACATCATCACGTACCCCCCTGAGGGCGCCGAACTGACAGACCAGAGCCTCGATGGCTAGGTAGTGCCCTGGGATTCTGGCATGGAGGCGTTATCAGGGACCTGCTTGGAAGAGACTCGCTTGGATATAGCAATCACACCAAAGGCCTCATCGTCAATCTCGAATATGCAGGTACGCGTGCTCTTGCCATGGACGACAAGGATTACTTTAATCTCCGGCATACACAGGGATTCGCGAGATGTGATAGAACGATACTCATCTTGGCACCCCACAGAGATCCTTGTAGCATTGCTCGGAAAGGAGCGACGTCAGAGTCAAAAGGGGCCGAAGGTAGAGTAAGCTCGGCAAGAATTGCATTGATGCTTGAAGATTGGAATGAGTGATGTACTATTACATCGACACTTTGTACATACTTCGTATTAGGGGGGTTAAATGTTAGCGTGACAGGGTTTATTTGGCCTAGTTCTCACCTTAATAAAATAACATTCAACCCCGTGGATAGGAAGTAGCATTGTGATTACATGCCAAGACCAGGATAGTGGCATTGAAGCGACGACGGAGAGCTTGGTGTGGTCATCATCGATGCATGCAATGCTAAACCTTCGTCTCGGATATATTTCGGCCGAACACGGCCGCAAGCGATTGCCGCTTGTAGTCGATCCAATCCTTGGCGATGCTGACTCCTTCTCTAAAGTACCTTCCTCTCGTGACTCTTCACACATTCTCCTCAGGACTGACTGCTCCGCTGACAAATTCCCAGGCGTCTTGCAGGACTTGACTCGGGAATGTCAGCTTCTCACCTGCATAACAGTACATCAGCACTGCCCGAATGTCTTTCTACAAAATGGGTGGACATGAAGAGCGCTGTCTTTGGTTGGTTCAGCCTAAGCCAATACGAACACACCATTCACGGCCCACGCCACAAGGCTACCTTATCTTCCGGCAGCCTGATATACGGACCTAGTAGCTCGCTTAGCATGCCCCCGTGGGAACGTCGGCACGCGGTCGCGAATATTCCTCGTTGGGGCAGGAACGCCGAATTGGCCACCGAGACAGACTTTCAGGTGTGGGAACATGCACACAATGTCAATCACGATCATGCACAGCACCATCTTCTGCAATGGGACTGCATACCGCAGGAGGTGGAATTTACCTAGTTCATGCCAAGGGCTCATTTACTGCACCGGTCGAAACGGAGAGCACGAAGACTGACGAATCAGCTGTACGGAGTAGGAGTTCGAGGAAGGAGAAAAGAGTACTGGGGAGCCAAGGCTGGAGCTTGACGGTAGGAAGCGATTCGCTAAAATTATCTCCATTGGATCTGCGCGGTCCTAGCCGCTAGCGCCACCCCTCCCTCCTCCTTCTTCTTCACCAGCTGAGCAGAGCCGTTGACCTGACCTCGCATTGCTGACTGCGCCAACTTCTGGGCGTCGACCCTGCATACGGACCAGTGGTGTCCAAACAGTCGTCGCTACAACGCCATCAAGCTGCCATTGTTGGTCAGCACCCCTCTTCCGGCAGGATGACCTGATTTATATCTAGTCTAGCGCCTAGGCGACTAAGTCCGGTGTTCAGAGGATCTAGCAAGGAGTTCTTTGGTACGGGAGTTCGCCGGACAATCATTTCAGACCGCAAATAGTCCATGAGGTACCGATATGTCGCCTGTTCGCAGCCAAGCGAAAGACCTGCAGTCCAGAGAAGAAGCGGTTTCCTGCACACCCCACACGTGCTGGCAACCTTAAGCGCCCCAAGCCCAGTACCGAGAGCGGGGATTTCCAGCAAACCCAAAGGTGGATATTTTATGAGCGATTTTGGGGCCGCCGCCCGTCATCCGCCCTGCAGCTAGGCCACCACCCTCGTTCACTTTTAGAGCTAAGGTACTTTAGCATCTAGCGCATGTTCGGATGTGCACTACCTCGCAGCTATGTACCTCGTAATTTTGGATATCTCAAACTCCATAAGAAGACGAGCCTTGGGGCCGGCCCCATTGGCGCAATACTAGGAGGTACATTATCACGCCATCCAAGGGTTAAAGTGATGAGTTGTGCCAGCGGTCCATCTTGCGCCCGACTCGAACCGAAGACGTTGTCAGGATGGCACATGTCGCTGGCTAACATCGATCGGTTCATAGTTCGGACGCCACAAACGGGGAATAAGAGATTGGGGTGTGAGTGACAATGCTGCTGAGGCACGAGACCAGACGTGTGGTGTAGGGTGGAATTGACGACGTGTGGAAGAGGTATGATCCTGTTCCGAGATCCTCGGACCAAGAGTATTGGGTGTGATCTCTCGCAGTGTTTCCGACACAAAAACAAACCATTTCATTCCGTTTGGCGGCTCAAATAACGAAGCTTTCAACATCCTTATAGGAATTAGCTGCTTTGCATCGCCCACGCCATGGAAGTCGGCAGTGCAGGCAGAGACGATCGGCCAATCAGACTATCTTGTTACCGGGCCGTTGCCCAGACCCTGAGAGAGAGCCACGGAACAATCACTTCTTCCCACTGACTCACTTTGACTTCAAGCAAGGCAACTGCACAGACTCACGTGCTGTAGAATGTGTGGATCGCGTATTCTTGGCTGCCGTGAGTGGGGCCACGAGCTCCCCTTGCAAATACGAGCTTGGAGGATGCAGCAAAGTCCTTCTTGTTCCTGCAGTCAACCAGCTGACAAGCGCCCATTCCTACTCACCGTCCATACCGTAACAATCTCGAAAACGAAATGAAGCCCGCCACGCGTGCCCCAGCCCATCTGGGGTCTCAAATTACACCTGGACATGGGGCCAAGGCGCACCAGCAGCCCGCGACTTGATAGCTCGCTAGTGCATGGGATCTTTCCTCGAGGCTAGAGCTGGAGCGAAGGTGTTTGCTTCAATCTGTCAATGATAAAAGGTACCTCGCCCCCTTCACTTCCATGACCAGGCCTCTCAGAGATAGCTTACAGCTACGACCTCCGCGATACCACAACGATACATTCTTTCAATCTCTGACCGAGGGTATTCAGTCATGCTTCCATCAGTCTCTTCTTCTGTCTCTTCCCTCTTAATCGTATTATCCTCGGTGCGTGCTACTACATGCCAGGATTCCCGCGACTCAAGATCTGTGCTAATTGCAATTAGTGTGGCCTTTCTCAGTCTTCCCACCTCCATAAACGTGCTGCAGTCGTACCAACTCCACCTTCAGGATGGACGTATGCTGGATGCTATACGTAAGCGGATAGCATGTGTTTCACGGCTTGACTTGTCGCTGATTTCTTCCGCCTTTGAACAGCGAGGGTACTGGAGTCCGTGCTCTATCAGGATCCTCCTACACCAGCAATACAGCTATGACCGATGAATCATGCATCGCCTACTGCGGTGGTAAGAATTACGCTATCGCTGGGACCGAGTACTCATCAGAATGCTGTAAGTGGGCCAATTCTCTTTCTCGGGCAATAAATTCCAGATGTGTCTTTTCCATGCACTGCGCCTCCTATTGTGTGTCAGATTGTCTTCAGGCCATCTCGTCGGTTGAACCTCGGCTAATCATAGTATCAGATTGCGGCAACACTCTCGCCAGCTCGGCCGCAACGGCGCCAGCTGGAGATTGCAACATGGCCTGCAGCGGCAATCGTGAGTGCTTGCCGAGAGGATCTTCATCCAGCAAAACATCGTTGGTCTATGGAGTCAGTGGGCTGATCATGATGTGAACTACAGCATCTGAACTCTGCGGTGGCCCTAACAGGTACGTTGCTTGGCACAAGGAGACTTCCAAGAGGGAGACTGGGGCTAGCTGCGCTTATCTAGATGAACGAATACTGATCTGTACGTAGGCTTAATATCTTCAAATCTGCGGGTGGTGGTGCTACACCAACAACATCGACAACCCCTACATCCCCTACCGGATCAGGTACCAATGTCAGCCCGCTGCCCTCCGGATGGGCTTACAAAGGATGCTACATCGACAATGCCAATGGAGGCCGTGATCTCAGCAATCAGCAGCCGGACTCGCAGACTCTCACCATCGAATCATGTGTCGCGGCTTGTGCTGCCGCTGGATACGTCGTTGCAGGCATGGAGTACGGTACTCAATGCTTCTGCGGTAGCGGAATCTCCAATGGAGGAGCACTCGCTGCAAGCGATACCGACTGCAATGTGCCTTGTGGAGGAAACGCCAAGGAGATATGCGGTGCCGGTGTGAGTGTGCTCTGTTTTTTTACAGGACCGGGCTAATCAAATCCTCTAGAGTCGATTGTCAATCTACGCAAAGGGGACACTTACCGTTCGCCAGCCTCCAGCCGCACAAACCTCTGGGCTACCTGGGTCGTGGACTTATAAGGGCTGTACCACCGAAGGCGCAAACACGAGGATCTTCAAATACCAGATCCTCAATACGAACAACAACACCGCGACAGCATGTCTCAGCCAATGCTCCAAATTCGGGTTCATGGTAGGTGCAATGGAGTACGGTCAAGAATGCTACTGCGGCGATCTCGACGACCTCACCAATGGCGGATCGACAGCTGCCCCCGCTACGGACTGCAATGTTGCCTGTTCAGGTGATCCAAGCTACTTCTGCGGGGGGGGAAATCGCCTCTCCTGGTATCAGTGGACTGGCACTCCTCTCTATACATGGAATTACCCGACGGGCAATGCCGCAGGTTCATACAAACAGTTGATTGGCGGTGTTTGCATACCGCTGCTGACTACCCTTGGCACCAACAACAAGTATCAGTTCGTGGAGAAATACGGCACAGGCGAAGCCAACTCCACCGGCGCGTATGAATTGGACCTTTCACAGATCAACAATCCTAGCGTGGGGGGAGCCTGGAGAGCCATGCATGTTAAGACTGACGTCTTTTGCTCTGCTGGATTGACTCTTCCGGACAAGGTTGGACGCCAAATCAACATCGGAGGATGGTCAGGGAGCTCCACTTACGGGATTCGCCTTTACTGGCCTGACGGCTCGCCCGGCGTACCTAGCACCCACGACTGGCAAGAAAACGTGGCGGAGCTGAAGCTGCAAATTGGACGCTGGTACCCGAGCGCGATGACTATGGCCAATGGCTCCATTGTGGTCGTTGGCGGTGAAAACGGATCCAATGGTCCGCCACAACCTTCCCTAGAACTCCTGCCAACTCCAGGCGGTGGGAATGTCGTGACACTCGACTTCCTGCAGCGCACAGACCCTTTCAACCTCTACCCTTTTCTCGCAGTTGTGCCCAGCGGCATCCTCATCACCTACTATAATGAAGCGCGCATCCTCGACGAGGTCACCTTCGCGACGAAAAAGGTACTTCCAAACCTTCCGGGCAATGTCAACAACTTCCTAGCGGGACGCACCTACCCGCTTGAAGGAACCGCGATGCTTATGCCTCAATATGCGCCCTACGGTGACCCCCTCACTGTCCTAATCTGCGGTGGTTCTACCACAGGCGCCGCGACCGCGATTGATAATTGTGTATCGACACAACCGGAAGCCGCTAACCCAGTCTGGACCCTTGAGCGGATGCCCTCGCAGCGTGTCGTTGTTTCCATGACTGCTCTTCCCGACGGAACCTACCTGATCAGTAACGGTGCACACCAGGGTGTTGCAGGATTCGGTCTCGCCACAAGCCCCAATCTCAATGCTGTGCTCTACGATCCCAGTAAGCCTGTCAACCAGCGTATGTCAGTCATGGCAAATACCACGGTAGCTCGCCTCTACCATTCGGAATCCATCCTCATGCAGGACGGTCGTGTCATGGTCTCCGGTTCCGATCCTCAAGATGGTACACATCCAGAGGAATATCGTGTCGAGGTGTTCTCCCCGCCCTACAGTCTTTCCGGTCTCCCTGCTCCGACCTTTACGATTGCGAACAAGGACTGGAGCTATGGCGCCTCTGTCCCTTTCACTGTGACATCTGGCTCGACTGCGAACATAAGGGTTTCACTCATTGGCGCTACGGTCAGCACGCACGGCAACAGCATGGGACAGAGAACGCTCTTCCCAGCCGTCTCCTGCGGGGGCAATACCTGCACCGTCACGTCTCCCCCGAACGTACATACCTGTCCTCTAGGATGGTATCAAATGTTCGTATTGGATGGTCCTACGCCCTCGCTGTCGACTTGGGTTCGCATTGGTGGCGATCCAGGTAACCTCGGCAACTGGCCCAACTATGCCGATTTCATCAAGCCAGGAGTTTGAATTTTTCAGTGCCGCCATCTGTTACGTATCTAATGTGCACAAGGGTATGAGGGTAATGGAGTTGGAACGAAGAGACCGCTGATTTTCCTAACGAACACGTCATGATGTTGAACTTCGTTTTCTGGGACAGAGAGGGATACATTGAAGGAGCTGGACATTGTGCCATGGTACTTGCCTTTAATGTAGTTGTATAATGTCAGCATCCATCGTGCTCTTACCGAACCACGTTTCTGACCCAGCCACTCCTGGATGATGCTCCATGTGCCGGCTCTACTCGATTTGCGAAGCGCATTCGAACCCATTTAGACCTCACTCACTGCGTCTGACTCCAAAGTTTCGAAGCGATGTAGTAGTATCATGCAGTAGAGCTAGCGGGACTAAACCCTGATTGAAGTATCAGCCTGTCCACTATTGGATGTCCCACTTATTGTTGCCGTAATTTCAGGAGTTCTAGATCGTGGGCGAACAAGGCACGCATAGAAAATGTCTGGTCAGTGGAAAAGCTGATCCTGGGTGGGATTTTCTTGGACTTCGTCGAAGATGGCTCTGAAACCTTGATTGGGCTGGCGCGTGGGGGTCGTGAGGTGATTGGCTGGCCGGGTAATCCTTCCGGCGGAGATGGTGGCGCTGGGATTGAGATGTACTCTCTACGCGCTCGCATTTTTACATATCGACGATCCTGTTGTTCTGGATTTTGCGTGGTGGCTCTGGATGGTTTGGAGATGTGAGAGGTTAACATTGTTGCTGATGGTGTGATTTTGGTTGGATGCTATTAGGGGAGTTGGGATTCTCACATGGGGGAGTTCTGACTCTGGCTCTTGCTTGGACATAATCTAAGGGCAGTCACAACCCTCAAGAGGTCCATTCAAGTCACAATGATTGTTCAACCATCATTCTCGACGGCTCAACGATGCTTGGCTCCCTACGCTCGGTAAACCTTCTGACTGAGAGTACAAGATGTCCGGTCCACCCATCACCATCGTAGGCGCAGGTTTGGCGGGCTTGACCTTGGGCCGCTGTCTCAGACATCATGGCATAGCAGCCGTAATACTAGAGAAGACGTCCGCGATGCCTCGGTACAATTATGGCATCACACTTCATTCCTGGGCATATCAGCCTCTGCTCAATGTCCTGCAAATGGACGAGCGTACCTTCAGAAACACTTTATCCGTCGACGCCGCCCAACGAGGTTCCGGGAAGATAACAGGAGATATACTTGCGCCTGGCACAGAGACGGACCATGGTACGTTCCGATGCCATCGCGGAAGACTAGAAAAATTGCTTCAAGAGGGCCAGGATATAAGATGGGAGCACACTGTTCAAGATATTCAGGTGTCCACTCAGGGAATCCTTGTACATCTGAAGGACAGGAAGCCTTTGGAAGCTGAAATTCTCGTCGGTACGGACGGCGTACATTCTCAGATTCGCAACTCATTAATGCCTAGCATCGAGCTCAAAGTTCTACCGTTCGTGGTCTTCAATGGCAAAAGACGCATCTCAAACGCAGAGTATCAAGATCTGGTTGCGCCTGCCCTGGGAAATCGAACAATATTACAATCCCACCATAATGGTATTGTGCTTGAAATATCAATCAGCGACTTTACTCCCAAATGCGTAGATATCGGCTACACGTACTCACGGCCCGCTCACGAGAACGACCCCCTTCATACCCCCGATAGACCAACATCTGGGGCAACAGACATCCCCGAAGAATTCTATACAGAATTGCAAGAGCTTGAGCAGCTGAAGCGGCCTTTTGACACCATCTTCGACGCAACCAAAGTAAGGAAAGACCGCGTCCTGCACTGGCTTATGCGGAGTACTCTGGGTAATCCAGCTGAAATTGAATACCTCGCCGAACAAGGCGTGTTATTGATGGGCGATGCCGTGCACGCAATGCCAATCCTAGGAGGCGAGGGCGCTAATGCTGCTATTAAGGACGGAGTGGACCTTGCACAGCATACTGTTCGTCGTGGTACACGAAGCCTTCAAGCTTTTGCTAATACAAGATACGAGGCATGGAGATATGGCGTGGAAGAAAGCGAGAAGAGGCTGACCGATATGCACGGTGCTGCGAAAGCTTCGCTTTGATCACAAGACACCTAGAGGATTGACAACATCCAAAACTTGGACAAGACATCTGTATCTACGGCGAACTAACGGTATCATAGAGTATGGACCGAGCGGCTGAGGCCTCCTGCTATAATTGTTGAGCCTTTTCCCCTCCTGCATCGAAGTGCTCGATCACACAGCTTTGGAGCATCAGACGATTTATTCCCATTGAACTCATGGATTCTCCTGAGTGTCATAAGAGGGCTTCGCACTGACTATCGGGTTCATGACATAGAGCATTACGGTTCATCGCTCCCCTGGCCGAGTTGCAAGAATATGCACTGCATGGCTGGCCTACATCCACACCTCTTGACCGAACCGCGAGAGAGCTCTTTGAAGGCTACCATCGATGGTAGCAAAAGGCTCTTCATTCACCTTCACATTTGTTGGCCTAGGCTCAGTGGTCTTGAAACTAGGCTAGTGGTCTGGCTGCCCACACTTCTGCAAGCAGAACCACGAGCTTGGCGATTTTACTTGCTCAGTTCTCGACGTATACTTCAACTCTACATCGGCAGGTCTAGGTCAACAGACCCGTCAATGTATGTCTTTCAATGTCTCGCTAGGATAACATGGTTCTACATGTCGACATCTTTCACTACTTACGTACACATTCTGGGAAATAACTGGCCAGAATTGAGACGAGCATACCGTCCTCAAGTATAATTTCGATCTCTCAGTTTTCGTACCTGGCGTGTGTTCTCACCTTTCACATTGGGTGCCTTCTGTATAGTCCTACTCCGCCTGAGCCCTTTGTCCATGTGCGTAGCCGTGCGTATTGCCAGCATGACCAAAGAGTGTGTAAGCTTTTTGCGACTTGCCTCCTCAGCTATACAATGGGACCTCCGTCCATCGTTGAGGCCGCTAAGAGTACAGTGGTGCCATCCTCCCTTGCCAGCTCCTGCATGTCTCCCAGAAGCTCAACGACAAATGTGAGGCTGAATCGCGGGCAGAGCTAAGATCATGTTACATGCCAGCTCGCTGAGCTCGTCTCGGGCGCTACGATCCTGATTTCTGACCTTCCTTCGAAGGAGGCAAAAACCTCAATCATAGGCACAGATCGGAGCACTCCAATCGCCGAGAGACACATTTTTTCTCTGACACTCGCATAGAGGCAGGATATGCAACTTTTCACTTCCAACCCCTCTCCCGTTTCCTTCCTCATCATTCAAAAAAACGCAGACCCTCCTTACAATCTCCATCAGAAAACCCCCTGCCATTAATCGAAAACACAGACACATCCCCACCAACACCCCTTACCCCTCTCCACCTTACCGCCCCAGAAACCCCTCATCATTCTTCCCCGAAGTCCCCCCCAACACCGCCCCATCCGCCTCCACACTCAGCCTCTCCGCCTCCTCCGCCAAATGCTGCACCCTGACATCAAACCCCACCATCGCCTTCTTCTTCTTCTCCAGATACGCCTTCTCCCTGACCGCTGGCCGCCCCAGACTCACCTGCTGGTCTGCATTCCGTTGCGCATCGGCCGCCTCGCGCTGCAGCTTCTTGAGGTAGAACTGTGCGTAGAAGAGGTGATTGCGCGCGTAGGACGCGGCGCGCACGGTGGCGTCGGTGGGCTTCCCTTTGATGAGCGGGTTTAGGGGGTTGCGGTCGGGGAAGAGCGGGTTCAGGGGGTTGTATTCGTCGGAGATGGTGGTGCGGCGGAGGAGGGCGGAAGGGGGGTGGGCTAGCTCGGCGGTGGAGGTTGCGCTGGTGTGAGGGGGCATCATCCCGTGGTCGTCTCCTGCTTCTTCGTAGGGTGCAATAGGAGAATGGAGGGGAACGAACATGGTACTGAGATCCGTACCCTCGAGCCTTTTCAGCTCGTCCGCGCTCAACTCGCCCGCAACGGTGACATCCCGCTTCTCGGAATGGTTGGGCAGCAAGTCGTCTGCTGAATCGTTTGGTAGGCCGGTGAGTGCGGAGGCAGGGTAGCGGACGTCATCGGTGGACTGGGCTAGGTCGGCGGTGGAGGTGGCTGTGGTGCTCTGGAGCATCAGATCCAAGTCATCCTCACTGACAGCCCAGATCCCGCGCCCGTGCCCGGCCCAGTCGTCGGTTTCCTCGCCTGAACCCTCGGCAACATCCCGCTTCTCGGAGTGGTTGGGCAGGAGATCCTCGAATATTTCTTCGAAAGTGCTAGAGACTTCCTGGAACGTCGCTACGAAACTGCCCGGGACCTCTACCTTGTTCTCGCACGTGGTGCAGTCGCGCTTGGCTTTGGCATCGGCGGCGGAGGTGGGGGTGGGGGTGGGGTCGCAGCAGGGGAGGGTGGCGACGGAGATGAGGACGACGGGGGAGGGGGCACGCTTGTGCATCTCGATGTTGAGGGGGCTGGGTGTTGTTGTGGGTGGTGCTAAGTCGTCGGTGGTGGTGGGAAGGGGGGGGAGGGTGGATGGTAAGGAGCGCTTATAAGGCTCAAAGGACCAGGTGGGTGCACTCGGCGCGGCGAGAATTACATCCGCCCATGGGATCCCAGTTTCTGCGAGCTCCGGGGACGAGGCCGTGGGGGTCGGATCGGCCAGGGCTTCGGTGGTGGTGGAGGGGAGAGCCATGTTGTCGGTTGTGGGGACGTTGGGGTCGTAGTAGGTGGTGGGGTCGTAATTTGTGGTGGTGGTGGTGACTTGCTTGGGCGCGGGGAGGGCGGAGATGAGGGGGAGGAGGAAGAGGAGGGTTGTTGAGGGGCGCATGGTGGCTGCTGGGAGGACGTCAGCTGGGGGAGTGGCTGCTGAAAGGGTAAGGAGGGAGTGGTGAGAGGAGGGTGCGTGGGGGGGCGTAAAGATGGTGATGGGATGGTGATGGAGGGAAGAAGGCAATTGGGAGGGTGCGTGGCTGAGAGCTCCAGAGTGGGATGGAAGGAAGAAGGAAGGGAGGAAAGGTAAGAAGGGAATGGGTCTAAACGTTGAGTTGCATAGCAATCCGCCACTGAGTTGGCCAAGGACCGCATCAAGAGCATGCGCGTGGGTAATTCGAGCAAGAGGAAATAGTATGCCCTTGGGATCTAGGGAAACAGAGAAAAGAGATACGCACCACGGTTGACGAGTCGCTTCTCAACCTCACTGCTTGAGTCCGTGAAGATCGGAATTGCTAGGTCAGTAAATCTTATATGTATGTCCTCAAGTACAGTCTTTGTCTCGTTTTCCAGGTAAACAAAGCAAACAAATTCGAAACCCAACTTATCCAGTTGTCAAGAGATGCAAAACCGAAAGATTCCCCCTCGGCGGGCATTTGAGCTTTTTGCCTTGTTGAGGCAAGTTTTTTTGGTACGCTCAAGACATCCGCAGCCATCCGCCTCATGAGGAGGGATGGAGGGTGCCAAGCCTATGAGGTTTGGTTCGGCTTGCAGCAGGGGTTCGGCTCGGCTTGAAAAAGAGGTGTGGTGGAGTAGGGTTTGGTGCTTGAAGGGGCGTTTGTTGACAGGAGGGAATTGTGGTTCTTTTTGGGGAGAGGTGGGTTCGTTTGTCAATGAGGCGGGGGGGAGGGGGGGGGGGGGCGGGGGGGGCGAATGGTGGTGATCGGGACGAGAGGGATAGATCACGGTGGAAGGGGTAGGGGTTGACGTTGCGATCGGTGGCGATACGAGGGATTGGAGGAATGGGAGGGATGATGGGGGTCCAGGGATGGGATGGGATGGGATGGATAAGGGGATGATACTTCTTCATGAGAGGTAAACCAGGATGGTGATTGGAATTGGAGGCCAAAGCTTGGATTATGTCTGTGTAAAATGGGCGGGGAAATTATCATGATATTCTATGGAAGTGGGGGAGTGATTCATCTGTCTTCGGGGTGAGAGTTGGGCGATAGTTGGGGATGGGTTGGACGAGTGGGAGTGTGCCAGAGGATGGGGATAGAGATAAGGGATGAAGAGCGGCCGAAAAGGGAAAAGTCAAGGGTGTAAAGAAGACTGAATGACCAACGATATCCCAGTGGCAAAGCGCCAAGACGTTGATCAATCCTAATATCGACGTAGAAGAAGCAACAGGAGAAGGGTTCACATTGGTAGTGGCCAGTAAATATGTGCGCTTGAAAATGAGCACTCATTGCTCAACACCCGCTGATTGACCATTGATAAAGCGGCAAAGCGTTGTTTAACAGGAGAAGAACATGGAGATTATGATATTAGCGGTACACCTATCTCAACAATCTCAACAATCCCAAAAACCAGTGGTCCACCCCATCCCAAAAATATCAACCCCAGTAGTCCACACCATCCCAACAAACCCCCTACACCCCCCTCACCCATCCCCTCAAAGACAGATGCCAAAACTCCTTCCAGAAATCATTCCACCACTTCGCCGTCTTGTACACATCGCCCTGCAGCAACCTCTTCGTCTCCTCTGGCAACTCGCGTTTCCCCTTTCCCCCTTTCTTCCTCTTGGCTCCCTTGCCCTTCTTCAAGTCGTCGTACTCTTTCTGGGTTAGGGATTCGTCGTCGGGCTCGGAGCGGGGGATGAGGGTGGGGGTGGGGGTGGTGGGGATGGAAGGGATGGTAGGGATGGTGGAAAGGGTAGGAATGGCGGAGCGCTTGTGCGGGCGTGGAATCATCTTGCCCTCTCCGAAGGTGACGTCTTGGACGTCGAAGACGCCGTGCATGTGGTCTTCCCACATGGCGGGGAGCTCGTTGGGGAGGAATCCGCGTTGGCGTTTGGCGAGGGGGTTTGAGGTGGGGGAGGAGGAAGGGGGGGCGGTGGTGGCGTTGTGGGTGGAGGTGGCGTTGTGGGAGGGGGTGACAGTGATGTTGAGGGATCTGGTGGGAGCCGTAGTGCTGATTTCGACCTCGATGGGCCCGGTAGTCTCGATGGGTGTGTCGTCAGTCTCGATGTAGGATTCCGGGGTCTGAGGGTTCTTCGCGGGCCCATGGTCTGCGCTTCCGTAGGAAGACCTGCGAAGTCTGCGGCTGGGGAGAGGGGCGAGCGTGAAAGAATGGGGGCGGTCGACAAGATCCTCGTCGACTTGGAATCCTTCGCCAGGACGGATAATGTGATTTTTCGAGGCCTGCATCTCGGTCAGCTCCTTTGCCAGTTGATGCCGAGTGCTGTCGCTGATGGGTCCCAGCTTCGCGACATCGTCGAAGTCGGCGGGTGGGCGCGCATGGTTGATCCCAGGGTCTGTTTCGTCAACCAAGAGATCACGAGGCTCGTTCTTGTGGTAGATCTTCTTGGCAATGAACGCGCCCCGGGGGTCCTGCTTCGCGGCTTCCTCGGGGGTCATGCGTTTGGGTTCGGTAAGGTCGCGCTTCATGACGAAGCGCCACTCGTCGCCCTGTGCGTGACCACTGTTGGGGCCTTGCGGAAGGGAAGGTTGCTCTTGCTCCGTGGTACGGACGGTGTCACGAGACCCTAGCGTTGGCTTGTCGTGGACTTGACCAAGATGAACTGGCTCTTCCGAAGATTGTGCTTGGCCTAAATTCAGAGTCAGCATTCCTCCTTTCTGTCAATGCATTGAGCAGAGGTGCATGCTTTGGGAGCGGATGCAGCGCAGACATAAGTCACGCTTCTTGAAAACCTGAAAGTGGTAATGGGTGCTTCGAAAGTTACTTACCTTCCTTGGTCTCGAGAGTGTTGTCACGTGGAAGAATGGGGCCAACACCCATGGGCCCGGAGCGAACCGGGATCTTCCCGAAACGGAAAGACTTGTAATGCTCCTTTTGTTCCTCTTCCGTGAGGTAGGTGCGAAGTTCCAACCCTCCCTCACTGCGTGGCAGGACCGGGCCGAGACCAAAGCCTACGGGCTGTTCCGTGGCAACGGTACTGGCTTCGTGAACCGAGGGAGCGTCAACCGGGATGAGCTTGTGGTCGAAGTCCAAGGCGATGCGAGCCTCTTCGGACGCATGCTTTTCCTGCTCCTGTGGCGGCAGGGTGTGCTTCTCCTGCCCCTTGCGCTGTCGTGGACTGATGACCTTGCCATCATTGCTCTCTGGAAGAACAGGTCCGGGTCCGAAGCCTAGACAAGTTTTGAATTCCGCGTGGCAGACATCGTCGTTCTCGGTAGCCAGGGTCGACTTCTTCTCGTGAGCGTCGAATGATTCTTGGTCGTTGGCTTCGAGTGCCTTGACGAAATCGGAGTCCGGTGGGTGGGGAGCACGCGCGTAGCAACGATGGTAGTCCTTACGGCAGACGTAGCCAGGATTGCGGGGGTGGTCGGCGTTGTGGTAGGTGGATGGGGTGGAGGGGGTGGCGGTGGGCTTGCGGGAGACGGTGATGGTGGGGTTGCCGTGTGGGAGGGAGCGAGTTGTAGGGTCAGGGTAAGGACTGGAACCGCCGGTAGGGATGACGGTGGGATGCAGATGAATTGCGGTGACAAGAGCGGTGTTAGAGGCCGCATGAGAGGCTCCGGAAGCGGCGGTCGTAACGTTGATTGGACGGACCATGCGGAAAGGCCCGGCTCGTGCGTCGACTGGGGCGCTGAGAAGGGTGCTGATGCCGACGAGGGCGAGTGCAGATAGGACCTGCATGATGGCTGGCAGAGGAAGGGGTTAGCAGTGAATCAAACAGGGATGATGAAGGGATTGTGGAATGGCATGGAAGGTGGTGATAGAGTGGCGATATGACGTGTCTCCTTTTCGGGGCGTAGAATTGTTGGATGACAAGCTTGCTTCACAGCGATGGAACCTAGGACTCAACGTTCGGGCGACATGGCAATCGTGAGCTGTTTCGTTCCTGGCGGCTTAAAGCTGACGCTTCACTGCATCGAAGGATGCTTGTAGGTGCAATACCTTCATCAATGGCAGACGGATGCATGGCATACCTTTCGCTTGTATATTCCCGGCAAGTCTATTGAGCAAATGGTACGATTTGTGGGAGCAGAGAATGCAAGTTATGTAGGCAGATGTGGATTAAGCGCGATGATATGTGGTCAAGTGGAAGAAGTTGATCCTCCAAGAGAGCAGGAGGATCCAGGACTTATGTACTACGAGGAGGTGGCCTGTGATATGAAGCAGCGCGAGAATTCTCTCGGGACCACGAAAAGCTGGAAACTTGCTGAGAGGCGCAACCTCTCTTTTTCCTTTTTGGGCAATGTGTCTAACAAGGGTTTTGCTTTGGGGCTGCAGAACCAAACAAACTTGCTCAGGAGGCGCAATCCACCATCCTATTCCACGCGCTGGTACGAATTGACATTTGTGAAAGGATGCAAAGACGCAAAGACGCAAAGACGGAATGTTGATGGGCTGAATCAGCAATAAAGACCCATAGCTGAAGAGGCCAACCTTTAAAGCGTTCCACTCACTCGATCAAAATACCTAAAAGTCAGGCTCGGAGAGAAACCTGAACTCAGATAGTACGAGGAACCTCTGAAAGATGCATTGACGGGGCGCCTAGAATGGGATAGTCCGTAAGAATATTCCAAGGTCATCAACTGAAGAAAATGTCAACCTCATGACTCATGTACGTTCTCAGCATGGGAACGTAGGCATTACAAAAAGGTCTTGATGTGCGGAAGGTGAATTCCAAGCCAGCATAACCAGACTGCTGTCGCAGTACGTCGGCCTATTGCCCGATATAAAAGAGGGGACGAAGACTATGGCCGGTCGGGAGGACTTGAAATTTGCAGAGTCTCCTTGGCTGAAAGACGGAAACATAATGAACCACAAAGTAGCCTAAGATTTCTAGGAAATGATGGCTAAAGCGGAAAAGGCTCACGACGTTAGGGCCCCATCGCTCCATCGCTAACAGAGAATCTTCGAAAGACGGAGCGGTAGTCAGCGACGGCATCTCGTCTCTCCAGCAAGCATCAAAATTCTGGATAGAGGAATTCTGGCATTGTTCGAGATTTTCCTTACCAATTATCGACAGCAAACGCAGGTAAACGACATAGAAGAAAGAAGACCGAGACGCACCTCAGTTCTCTCTAATTCTCGTATTCGTCTACGACTGGTCCTCGTCCAATCTTTCTCTCTCTCTGCTTGCTCTCTTCTTCTCCTCGAATTCGTTACACTCCTAAGCCATCGTCTGAACCGTCAATATCTCACCGTCATCTAACCCAGCTCCACGTTTACCATTGCCCAATCCCAGCATCCCCATCTCCGCAGCTACTGCGCTCAACAGCGCAACCGGAAATTCAGCTCTTCTGCTCTCCATCTCTCCGCCAGCATCCGTGACCAGAAGGCATGTGGATCCATCATGCACCGTCTGAGTGTCAAGGATAAAGTACGTGCTGGTGGCGAAGAAGGAGCAGGCATCTGCTATAGGGGCAATGAGAGAGAGAAAGATATTGTGAATCTCGAATGGAAAATTTTTCCGGAACTCAAAGGCATAGACCGAAGGGCTGGAGCTGAGGGATAGCGTATCCGACAGGTCGGAAGACTGCAGCACTGCGAGATCGGCACGGTCCGTGTAATTGAAGCTGCTTGCTGCATTTTCTTCGAAGAAGCGGTGAAGCGTCTACATTCGGTCATCGATGGTGCTTTGCAGGTGTGGAGAAAGCAGGTATTACAATAACGAAAGACTCACCCCCCTCGGGACGTCAGCGGTGCAGAAGACCAAAAATTTGGTTTTGCTGTCTCCTTCGCCCTCAGCCTCATCGCCCAGCATTGGCTCTTTCGCACCTGAGGGTCCCTGCTCTTCCAGCTTAGCAGCAATCCTTGCCCTCATAATTTCAGTCTCTTCGTCTCGCCGCTTGAGGCGTTCCCAGTCGTCTTTACTACATGGCGTATCAATGTGGGCTGTAAGAGTCTACATCGTTATCCTCAAACGACGAACCTCTTAGGCGTCTTGTTCACAAGGATTGGAAAATCATAGTAACGACCATTGAGGTTCAAGTTCATGGCATCATGCAGAAAGCAGGCATGCCCTGGTGCGCTGTCAGATGTCTTGATCAGGTCATACAGGACATCAGCGGTAGACGATTCGGATTAGATTTGTCTCTCGAACACAGGGTAGATGCGACCAACACGAAAGCCACTTACTTCTTGCTTCATGTATATGACAGTCAAATACCAACCTCGGCTTATCGTCGTGGAAATAAGGCGAGGGAATCATGGCGGGGACGCAATTGGGGGAAAGTTGATCTGTGTGCGTATCCAACAGCAGAGCGTGGTTGTGTTGTCGATCTGATTTGCTCTTCACTATGTGCAGGTAATGTTGCGTGCTGAGGTCTGCTGACAGCGTCGCGAAATCCATGATAATGTCGGACTAGTAGTCTGCGCTGTGTAGGCTCAAGCCACAGGGTTTGATATAGAGTCGACACGACGTATCCCACGCGCCAGCAGCAATGAGTGCACCTTGTCTCGGCAAGAGCCTGATAAGACCTTTCGTTTTGGCTCTGTTCGATTTCCAATGGTTATTGTCCTCAAAGGCGTGATACGGTTCGACTGTTTGCCTCTCCTGCAATGGCTGGTCACTGGTTGATCACTTCATCATCATAGCGTCGACATGTTTTTTGAGAGTGCCAAGGACTTAGTCGCGCCGTTGCAAGTGCACCCTGCCGGCACATGAGATAATCTAGAACCAAAGTCGACCGCCAATATGGTTGTCAAAGATCCTCGGCATACGACAACGCAAGGTAGGCTGGATCAGCAGCAATCAAGACTCAGAAGTCCGCAAAGCATAACGAACTAGTCATCCACGGATCGACAGAGATCATATAAGGGCGAAAATTGGATCCATAGAGGTGCCCTTGAATGATGATAGACAATAAAGATGGACAATCAGGTGCACACTGCTCGGATAAACTTCGTGTGAACTTCGGGCCGAAGATCCTCCCCTCTCCACCATTTCGGGCAACACTGCCGATGCGCAGCTTCATGAAACACTTGACTCGTGCCAGAGTATCTGCGTCTCCAACGGATCAGCATGGTAGCATAACATCGGGCTGTCCAGTTGGTTCCTCCTCTGCGATATCGCCTAATTTGAAGATCCTAATACCCTTCGGAATATTAGCTGTGGAAGAGGATGCCTCCGCTTACCGACGCCCTCCTTTCGATGATCGCGTGCAATACAGACGACTTAGGGTACTTTATGAAAGACTTTTCAACTTACAACTTGTGTCGCTGGGATGTATTACAAGCGAAGAGCTTTCCTTCCATCGTCCCTCGCCTAAGTCAACGGCTCTGAGATCTAATCGCTCTTTGGAACCTCTCTTGTTATTATCAATGCAATTCCATTTGGTAATTACGGCTACGCATACACCGTGCACCCCGGCTTCCTTAAGGAATCTCCCCATCTCTCCTCCTCCCATCCCCCCAGCACACCATTCTGCCCCTCCTCCTCCCCTCCCCCAAACCCCTCCTCCTCCACTTCCCCCAGCCCATCCTGTCGCCCCTTCCTCGCCCGTCGTCCCCGCCTCACATCCCTCCACGCCATCCCCGCCAAAAGCCCATGATACGTACTGTGCGCCCCTGTCAGCCCCATCATCAAACATCAACCGCCATGCAAATCCATTAAACCATTTCTCCCAACCATCCCCATAAATACCTCACCTCGCTCTTCAGGGATCAGAAACAAGACACGCCCGGGGGGGGGGGGGGGGGGGGGGGGGGGGGGGGGGGGGCGGGGCGGGCGGCGCCGGCCGCGCGCGCGGGCCGCCGCGCGGCGGCCCG
>JAABUO010000553.1_pt1 | contig 68498 bp, 56 predicted proteins | sample 5559291 | NCBI WGS metagenome assembly JAABUO01 (sample SAMN10711878, study PRJNA513372) | rock metagenome | isolation source: Antarctica rocks | place: Antarctica: Victoria Land, Finger Mt sud | reverse complement strand
CAAAGTGTATCAATTCAGATTTTGAGTTATCAAATTGCACTGCGTTTTTCTTTGCTTATGTAAAAGCGATTTTTGCTGCATTTTCCAGCGTTTTTACATTCTTATCAATATTCTTTCCCTTCACGTAGAGTGCTACGTCGTCAATGTAGCTGAATGACTGTAGATTTTTGATCTTTGCGCGAATCTTCGAAAATAAGTATCGAATATAAATTAGAAATAGAATGAGCGAAATAGATGAATCTTGCGATATTTCTGTGGTTATTTTCTTTGGTTTCTGACGTTCGTCATCAAATGCTAAGTCAGTAACTCGATTTTATAAGAAGCATTTTACTCAATTGATTAAATTGATTGATATTTTCAATTTAATCAATATTTTGATCAGCTGTTTCAATGTAACATGGTCAAAAGCTTCTTTGACATCTAGAAGTAGGCAGATAAGCGTGTTTTCGCGACTTTTTGCCATTTGCACACTATGTACTAGGTTTAGTACTGTCTTTATAGCTGATCTTTGTTTTCTGTCTTTCATTTGATCAAAATTCAGCAGCTTGTCGTTAATTTCAGCTGTGTAAGACAGTTGCACTGCTATTATTTTTTCTGCTACTTTGTCTAAACAGTTTAGCAGCGTAATAATTCTGTATATCTTTGAAATTGAATAATTCAACTTGTCTGATTTTTTCAGAATAATTTTCGTGTCTTCGCGTCTATCGAAAATATGTTGTATACGTTGCATGCAACATACATAAAGCACGATCTCTATGCTGATTTTTCTCTTAGACTCAAGAAATTACTCAAAGAGAATTTCTTGCAACAAATTCACAGTTCAAGAGAAATAAGATCTCTCACTGCTCAGATTTTGACAGTTTACTTCTTAAGCATGAGTTGCAGATGTTTCATCTGCAATATGCATGTGTATCGTAGTTGATTTCTTCTCTAATCACATCAACATGTGTTACTGTTCTCTTGAGTTATACAGATGATGTCTTCAACTAGAGATTGACTTTATCATCAAGACATTCAAGAGTCAGAGTTCAGTAAAGAGATGAGATTCTCAAGATCAACAGTCATCGTCATTGTATATCATGCTTCACAGACGCTCGCTTTGCTTGTAAAGCGTGCAACTCATTTGTTTTGTGTTATTTGTAGAGATTTTTCTCATGCAGATTAATCATGTTTTGCAAAAATGTTCATATGCTACACTTTTAATCAGGCAGCGTAGTTCGATCATTCTCTATTAATTCGCTTGTGTTTCTCTTCTCTTAACGAAGTCTTCTCGTCAGCATATTGTCTACGTATAGAATGTCTGTGTCTGAACATCTGTTAAACGATATTAATGAAACTTTTGAGTTTGCTCATGTCAAACTTAACAAGTCTCGTGAGTTGCTTATGTTGTAGTAACAGACACGCAGTCTTAACAAGATCTATACGTAGTTAGCATATAGATTTAAAGAATGTTCATGATTCAAGTTCTTTCTGCTAATCATTCTCAACAGATCAAATGCGAGAATGTTCTGTCTCAGTTCTTGTTGTCACGACAACAAGATACTGAATTAAATGATTTTCATAAGCGATTTCTCTCATAGTTCTGCATTCTATTTGACTTTCTCATCTGCATGCAGATTGCTTGTAGCATGCGCATTGAGATTATTGAAGTCTACGCGATCGTGAAAACTCTGCACGCGATCAACGCACAGCGCTTCATCATCACGCAGCGCTTCGATGTCATTCAAACTTTTGATAATCTCTAGACTCTACTGTAGCTAAACAGTAGATTTGTAGTCAGCATCATGTACAGATGAGTTTCATCGCTGATTGAAGAAATAAGTGATGAAATGAGTTCTGACACTCTTTCAGCATCAAAGCTCTTACTTGACTCATCTTGAACTTTTAACAATAGAAGAACAGTAAGTCACGTACTTAATGTTTAAATGTTGTTACTGATTCTTTTCAACTCTCAATCATGAGAATTAGCAAAAGAAGTGCTGATGCTTCTGAGATATTGAACAGAACAATGTGCATCAAATGTGCATGTAGATTTCATGATGAAGAGATGATGCAAAGCTGTGATATCAAGTTTCATGAAAAAGTGATGTATCAACGCTGCATTTAATGTGCAAAGAAAGATGTTGCTTGCATTGCAATAAGTAAACTTATTCAATGCGCTCATTAAATGCTTATGTTTGAATTCTTAAATTTCAAACATATGTATTTGAACATTAAATGAGTCTTTTCAACTTAAGATAGTATTCAAGACTGCATCAAAAGATGATGATGTAATTACTATTATGATCTTTATAATTAATCAGATGAAACTGAGAAAGAAGTTCATGATCACAACGTGTGTGAAAGATTATTTAAATGACATATGTAAATCTGAGTCATTTGATGTACAGAAGCTGCAGCTGAAAGAAGCAATAACAGCTAATGACATTGCTTGTGATGCGCTTAATGTGTTTCACTATTCTGTATATTCTATTGTGTTTCAATATCATTTGATCACAGTTTTATAACTGACATGATATATTTATAAATGAATCTGCTCATTCTAAATTCATTCACTTCACGCTCAAATGTAAATTTGAAAATGAATAAGAAGAAATTTGCAACTTCATCTTTTGCGAAAGATAATTAATGAAGTGATGATTTCATGATAATTACACTTTCATGTTGAAAGCATTTTTGCATCTTTGCGCTTTTTCTTTTCTTTTGATGTTCATACTCATATGTGATTGCTTTCATTAGAAAGGCGAAAACTATCATAATACATTGATTCTCTTCTTTTCTAATCATGAGTTTATGCTTGAAAGTGAGTGATTATGCTTTTCACTCATGTTTCAGTCTTATTTTGAAAGCTTTTATAAGCTTCAAAACATCTTTCATATCTTCGCTTAATATTCATTGATTATATTTCACAGAATACTCTTTTCATTGTATCTTATAATATAAGATTCTTTTTTCTTTTCACTTCTGTAAAATCTTTTCTATCTTTTATTCTTACTCATCATCAATAAGCTTGAAAGTGAGATACTTAAGTATAAAGTCATCGTTTAATCTATGATTGTACAACTTTAAGAGAAATACATGAAAGACAGAATGAATTCTATAAATGATTGAAAGATCAAGACAATACATTTGCTTATTTATGAGTTCTTGTATACAAAAGAACTTTATCATCTTATTTAACAACTTCTTGCTTAACTTCTTTTACTTCAGATTTTTTGCTGATAGCATGATTAAATCATTAACATTAAAGAACTTAGACTTATGTTTTCAATTATAGTACTTTGTCTGAGCATTAATTATGTTTTATCATCATTGCATTAACGTGTTTTGCATGTCTTGTAGCATTTCAACGTGTTTTTTTGCTGCTGACACTTCTTCTTTCATAGCATCATTCTTGATGTATATATCAAAGATTAATTCATAATCATACATGATTTTAAAGACATTACAGCTCAACAAAGCATGCTTTACTTGATGATACATGAACTCAATTATGAGTAGAAGCATAGCTCAGTCATCTTACTTTTTGAAACAATACACTCTTAAATAATGTTTCAGCATTTGATTCTATTATTCTGACTGATCATCTGTTTGCGAATGAAAGATGATGCTTAGTCATCATTTCATCTTTGCATGAAAGCAGATCTCTGATCAGAACGCATTAATAAATAGATTATCTTTATTAATGATTATATCATTTGAAATCTTATATCTTAGAGCAATCTTCTTGAAGAACAACTCTGCTAACTTTACAACAGTTAGAGTTTTCTTCATAGACAGATAACATGTCATCTTCATGTAGTGATTGATTATCATGAGAATCAAGTCATACATGACTTTTTTTCATTTACTAGATGACAGATCTGTTATGAAATTCATAGTGATTTCTTTTCAAAGATTTGTGAGTCGAGATAATGATCTTAACTCATTATATGATAAATGATGTTTCATCTTTACTCTTTGACAAATGTTACAAGTATTTATATACTCTTTGACATCTTTGATCATACTTTTTCAGTTATATTTACAATTTAATAGCTCATTGATCTTGTCAGCATCAAAATGTTTCACTAATGAATCATCATAATGATGTTTCAATAACTCTTCTTTGACAGAAAGATCTTCTGAAATATACAATGATTCATTGTACTTTATCATTTCTTGACTATTCAATGTTTAAGCTTTGATGTCATTCTTTTATATACTCATCATCTTATCTGCTTTTAGTTTTACAACAAATTTATCTTCTTGCTGTAAGATCTTGATTAGTTCAATTATGAATTTATTATTAAAGTTGTATGTTGTTTCATGAATTGTCAATACTCTGACAATTGCACGTGAAATGAGTTGTTTGCAATCAACAGTTTCAGCAACAAAATTAAGCTGTTTCTTAACTATGTTATGATTTCTATGAGTCAACGTTTCATTATCATGTCTTTTTAAGTTTTCATGCTCAGATCAAGAAATTTTATTTCTTGAGAAATATACTTCATTTAAATGCGTTTTTTGCATTACTAAAGTCATAACTCTCAGCAGCACACTTTTGACATACACTGCTGAACATGTACTTATGTTTTCACTGACATTGTAAACAGACATCTTCTCGACTTCGTTAATCACTCATGTACAGTAGATTTTATCTTGTGATCTGCTTTCAACATGTTTCGCTGAATATTTTCTTTCACTGACACTGTAAACAAACATCTTCTCGACATCATTTATTATTCATGTTCATCAGTGAATTTCATCTTACAATCTGCTCTCAACATATTCTGCTGAATATCTGTTCATACTTATACTGTAAATGAATGTTTTCTCGACATCATTAATCACTCATATACAGTATAATTCTTTGATTGCTATGAATATAAAGCTATTTAAGCTTTCTATTCTAGTCAGCTTTCGCTGCAAAGTGAGTAATAAATGATTTGCAAAAATGTTTTTATTCTTATAATCAAATCATCTCAATGATGCATTGATCAAGTTTGTCTTTTCTAATTTATGTGTTATTTCAAAGTTGCAAATTGATACATCGACGTTTCGATAAAGAGCTTAGATAGCTTGTGAGCTAGTGAGCAGAGTTCATTCAATACTAATGCGCTCGAGGCACATATGCTAGCTACTAGATAAGACGTTTGCTACAAGCTAGCTGTCAGCTGAGTTTGCATCGTTGATTAGCTTACATGCTACATAGATCAGCTACAAGCTGATTTAGCTGATTTAACACTACTCTTCATTCTACTCGTTTATCTACTCGCTCATTTACTCTTCACTCTACTCGTCTATCTACTCGCTCATCTACTCTTCATTCTACTCGCCTATCTACTCGCTCACCTACTCTTCATTCTACTCATCTATCTACTCACTCATTTACTCTTCATTCTACTCGCTCATCTACTCTTCACTCTACTTGTCTATCTACTCGCTCATCTACTCTTCATTCTACTCGCCTATCTACTCGCTCATCTACTCTTCATTCTACTTGTCTATCTACTTGCTCATCTACTCTTCATTCTACTCGTCTATCTACTCGCTCATCTACTCTTTATTCTACTCGCCTATCTACTCTTCATTCTACTCTCTATCAAACGCGTCGATCGAGCGCATAAAACACGTCAAACAGTGCTTCAAACAATGCTTTCTACATGACTTTCTATCTACTCGTCATTCTACATGCTCAGCTATCTACTCGATAATCTTCGCTTCGAGCTCTATAGAGCTGACGCTAGAAAGTTTGAAGTTTTCACCTTCTTTTTCCCTTCATAGTTTCTACTTTCTAGAACAACAACAATCAAAATATCAACATGTTCAGCTATCAACTCAGCTATCAACTCAGCTATCAACTCAGCTATCAACTCAGCTATCAACTCAGCTATTTACTCGTTCGTCTACTAGTCAGTCTACTCGCTTCAAAACATGCTTCAAAAGACGCGTTGATCAAGCGCATAACATAAGTCAAACAGTGCTTCAAACAATACTTTCTACTGAGTTTTTCACTGAGCTTTCTACTGATCTTTCGATCGATCTTTCTACTGATCTTTCGATCGAGTCATCTAGTGAGCTTTCTACTGACCTTTCGATCGATCTTTCTACTGATCTTTCTATCAATCTTTCTATCAATCTTTCTACTGAGCTATCTATTGAGCTATCGACTGAGCTTTCTATCAAACGCTCTATCAAACATTCTACATGCTTCAAAATACGCGTCGATCGAGCGCATAACACGGGTCAAACAATGCTTTCTACATGACTTTCTACATGACTCTCTACATGACTTTCTACCAAGCACCCTTCATGTTTTTCTATCAAGCGCCCTTCATGTTTCCCTACCAAGCGCCCTTCATGTTTTCCTACCAAGCGCCCTTCATGTTTTTCTACCAAGCATTCTATCAAGCGCTCTTCATGTTTCCCTATCAAGCACTCTTCATGTTTCCCTATCAAGCATTCTTCATGACTTTCTACATGATTTTCTACCAAGCATTCTTCATGTTTAAATAGATGATTAAATAGCTACTTAAATAATCAATTCATCAAATGATTTATTTGATTACATACGAACCTTGAATGTAGAAACGTACGAAAAGCGAACATGTATTACGCATTATATCTTTTGAGCAATTGATGTCTTTTGAGCAAATGACTGTCACCAAAAGATACAAACGCTTGTAGCTAGCTATTAGTTGTTGATGAGTGACTATTAGAGCTTGTGAGCTAGAAGCTCGGCTAAACAGATATTTTTGACTGATGCTAGCTTGATGAGCTTGTAGCCAGTTTTAGCTGGTTTCGTCAAATGATCAATGTATACTTGTCTCGCTTTTGTGAAGATAGCTTTTCATGTGAAGACTTCAAGACAATTAAGTGTCAGCATTCTTATGACGTGATTCATCTTTATTTGTCGAAGATGCATATTTCATTGCAGTTTTATGTTCAGTTGCACTTCTAGAATTCATACATCTGATTTCAATTTAATAACTGAGTTTTCTATTTATATGCTAGTCATCATGTTGAATCTCTTCGATTTTCTAGTGAAATGCGTAAGCTCATACTTTTCTGATGCGAACGTTGTGTCATGAGTGCAAGCTTATTTTACACAGACGTTATGTGCTTTGCTCAGTATTCTGCAAATTTCTTCAGTGAATCTGTTGTAGACTAAAGTGTTAATATTATTTATGAAGTCAAGCACTTCACTTTTAATTCTCAATGCTTTGCATTTTTTTATTAAACTTGCGTTGAAGAATAGAAAAAGAATCGATGAAATGAGAAATCTCTGCAATATGTCTGCGTTTATCTTGCGCATGTCACTCGTTTGTTCATTGAATATTAGCGATGTCTCTCAATTCTTTAGAAAGCTGTGTGTTCATTTGATTATGTAGCTCAACGTTCTTTTCATTTTCAGCGTATGCAGAAGTCTGACGTGTAAGACTTGATTAAATGCTTTAATGACATTTAAGCTTAGCATGAAGATCACATATTTGATTTTACAGCTTCACACTGTGTGAACTTAATTTATCAGTAAATCTAACGTTGAGATCATGAATTGCTTGCATCTCACTCTCATTTGAGCATTTGATAGCATGCAATAAATCTTAACTATGTCACTCAGTCTTTTGATCATGATTGACTTCAGCGCTTTGCTCATGATATCAAGCAAAGCAATGAGTTGATACGTCTTTGAATCAATATAATCACTTTTCTTTAATTTGTATAGTACTATTGTCTGAGTTTTTTTGAACTGCTTCAAACAATACTTGTGTATTATGCATGCGTTGAATAAACTCGTCAGTACTGAGATCAGTTCTGCAAAACTCACTTGAAACACTCTGTTTAAAACATCTGAAGTGTCTGATGCTTTGTTTACTTTTACTCATCTGATTATCTGCTTCACTTCATCTTCTGTGATGCGTGAATTGAATGAGACTGTCAAAGATATGAATGACTCTGCGATGTTGCTGACATTTGCTTGAGAAGATGAGAAAAAGAACTTTTCTTGCAGTATCTTGATTTTTTTCTCGAATGTTGTTGTTATATGATCAATGTCGCTTCGCTTCAATGATAAAAACTGAGAAAGCTTTTTAAATAGCTGACTTTCAATTCTAACTCATTTTGTAAAGCATCATATTGATTTAAGTGCTTCAGTCAGCTCATGCATTTATGATCTGAAGTGTGTGCATTTCATTTGTTGAATGATCTTGTTTTTATGATCGTTGTGCTTCAGATATTCATTTCACACTTTTATTATGTCTTGTGTTTTTCATATGATTTGCAGTCGTCTTGATTTCATTACTACTTCGAAGCAGCTTTGATTTCAAAAGTCTCTTGCTTAATTTGATGACTTTGTCAAGAAAGTAGATTTCTCAATGATCTTCTATAACACTCTGATAATCTTGCACACTCTGTCATTCATCATAGTCTTGTCATCTAAAGAGTAATTCAAAGGTAAATGTATTTGCAGATAAGCATTCAATGCTTCTGTATTCATTTTCTTTCAAAGTCATCAAGTTGAGAATTGCACTGAGATTGTTTGTAGTCATAGCTCTGTGATGATTGAAAGATGATTCAATCTCTGATGCAGATTGATTCATATTTCACACTTGCATGTCATGAACTGTATTTTCTCGCTGCTAAAGATTAGATCAATCGTCGTAAATTGATTGTGAGCTTCGCAAGTAATAGTGCCTAATTTCAGCAATAATTTCAGCCTTACGTTTGTAATAATGTTTAGTAAAGTATCAATCATCATATGATGAGTGAAGTATCTTTTCTTTTCTCAATGAGAATGATGTAGATTGAAATCTTCTACAATCAATTGTTTGCAGTCATTCTTGAGTAGTTCATTCAAACAAGAAATGATTGAAGATTTCTCTGTGAATGTAGTAAACAATGAGCATGAATTGTAGACATTTAGAAGTCTTAGCGTCTGCGTTTCATCATCTGCGTTGCAAGTTAATATTCTGATTGAGCAAATGTCTGACTCAGCTGTTTCTACTATTTATTGATTGAATCTTAAATATTTGTTAACATATATGCATGTTCTTGATTGAGATGATGAGTTTTTCACTAGGTAAAAGAAGTTGTGTGCTGAGCTAAATGACTATGAATCATTGTTGTTGCAATCTTGTTTCTGTATAGTCTATTGAAAATATGTTGCATACGTTGCATGCAACATACATAAGATACGATCTTTATGCTGATTTTTCCCTTAGATTCAAGAGATCACTCAAAGAGTTTTTCTCACAGCAGATTCACAGTTCAAGATGAACAAGATCTCTCGCTGCTCAGATTTTAACAGTTTACTTCTTAAGCATGAGTTGCAGACGTTTCGTCAGCAATACACATGCATATCACAGTCGATTTCTTCTTTACTCACATTGATATATGTTACTGTTTTCTCAAGCTATACAGATGATATCTTTGACTAGAAGTTAATTCTATCATCAAGACATTCAAGAGTTAAAGCTCAGTGAAGAAAAAAAATTCTTAAGATCAACAGTAATCATCATTATATATCATGTCTTGCAGACACTCACTTCACTTGTAAAGTGTGCAATTCATCTGTTTCATGTTATCTGTAAAGATCTTTCTCATGCAGATTGATCATGTTTTGCAAAGATGTTCATCTGCTACACTTTTAATCAGACAGCGTAGTTCAATCAATTCTCTATTAATTCGCTTATATTTCTCTTCTCTTAACAAAGTCTTTTCATCAGCATATTATTTACATATAGAATGTCTGTGTCTGAACGTTTGTTAAACAATATTAATGAGATTCTTAAGTTTGCTCATGTTGAACTTAACAAGACTCATGAGTTGTTCATATCATAGTAACAGACACGCAGTCTTAACAAGATTTATACGTAATTAGCATGTAAATTTAAAGAATGTTCATAATTCAAGTTCTTTCTGCTAATCACTCTTAACAGATCAAATGCAAGAGTGTTCTGTCTCAGTTTTCATCATCATGAACGCAGCAACAAGATACTAAATCAAATGATTTTTATAAGCAATTTTTCTCGTAGTTCTGCGTTCTATTTGACTTTCTCATCTGCATATAAATTGCTTGTAGCATGCGCATTGAGATTATTGAAGTCTGCATAATCACGAAAACTCTGCATGTAATCAATGCACAGCGCTTCATCATCACGCAGCATTTCGATGTCATTCAAACTTTTGATAATCTTTAGACTTTACTGTAGCTAAACAGTAAATTCATAGTCAACATCATGTACAGATGAGTTTCATCACTAATCTCATGACTGCATAATTGAATGCATTGATCTCAATGTGTATATGTTGTTCTGAGTCAAAGTGTCTCAAAATAAATGCTTTCATAAAGATGTCATGAAGCTAATTAAATGCTTGTTTCACTTCGTTTAATCATATAAATGAGCTCATTTTTACATCTTTTACACTACTTCTCAACAGTTCTGTTCAAGACTCTGCTATCTGAGAGTAATAATATATAAAATGTCGATAGAAATTGATGAATTTCAGAAAAACTTGTATTTTTCAATACATTTTCGATCTGAATCATGTTTTGATGATGTTTATTCTACTTGAGTTTATTGAAACACTTTCTGTGAATATGATAAATTTTAGAAAGTTCATTTTAATGATGAAGAATTCACACTTCTTCAAGCTAACATATAGCTTAAACTTTCTTAATCTTTCAAGAATTTGCTTCATGTGATTTACGTGATCAGTCTTCTTTATTAAAAAGATTAGAATGTCATTCAAATAAACAATATAAAAGTCATTTAAAAGTTCTGTTAGAATTTTATTAATATAAGTCTGAAAAATGACAAATGCATTGATTAAATTAAACAACATGATCATATACTTGAAGTGATCATAATGAATATGAAACATTGTTTTTCACTCATCTTCGTGTTGAATTCTGAAATGATAATAAATGTTCTTCAGATTTAACTTAATAAACTGCTTGATCTTACTGAGTTTGTCTAAAGTTTCATTAATTAAAGACAGTGAATGATGATTCTTGACAGTGATCTTATTCAGATCTCAATAGTTCATGTATAAATGAAGACTATCATTCTTTTTGAGAATGAATAGAATAAATGCATCAGTTGAACTGATGAAGTGCTTAATTCATTCTTTCGCTAAGACATCGTTTAAATACTGTCTCAGAGTCGCTAACTTTATGTTCAACAAATTATACAATGATTCATATGACAACTTTGCAGTGATTTCGATTGCATGATCATAATTTTCATGCAAGAGCAATTTGTTAATACTCTTTATTAAGAATACATCTTTGTATTCTTTCAATTCAATGAATAGAATCTGCGTTTCAAGCGCATTTGTGATACAACTCATCACATTATTCATTGCTTTCACTTGATGTTCAATGATTGATTCTTTGACAACGTTGATTATGATAAAAGCATACACAGTAAACTTCTTTTGTAGAGCTTTCACAAACTCTTATGCGATGAATAACTTAAATGCATGCTCATTCATGTCAAAACATCATGTTTTTGCAATCATGTTTATTTAAATACGCTTGAATTGCATATCTGATATATTCAAGATTAAGAAAGATTCTTTCTTGTCAATAGCATAGAAAATACTTATATCTTTCTTCTTTATGCTTCAGCTGTTTATAAGTCAATAACATATTTCATAAATGTCATAGCAATAAACATTCTGATCATTCATTTAAATAAATCTTGAAAGATCAATGCTCAGCAATGACATACTTTGCTCAATGATGAAACGTTGTCTAATCACGTTCATCTTGACATTAATATTCATGTGAATCTTCATTTCTATCTTCTGATCTCTCTGAATTACATGCTCTTTATATATAAGAATCTTTATGAAGAGAACTTCTTGTTTTTCTCTCAATGATTTGAAGTGTTCATCAAAAGCTTGTCTTTTTTCAAAATCTTAAAATGATTTATATGTGACATTGAATCAATGAATACTCAATTTAAATCAGGTTGACAACGAGATTCATCTGTATGTGATGTCGACTACGAATCTTTTGATTCTATTCTGTGTTCGAATAGAAGTCAGAAGAGTCAAGAGATCTCAATTCGACGCAGTTTGAATGATGTTAGAACGTTGCGTGATCATGAAAGCTGTCATGCAGAGTTTTTATCTACGCGACAACACTCTTTCTAACAGTCACAACTGATCTACGAAGAAGATTAATGACATGTCGAAGTCAGTAAAAGATGAAAAGATACTACTAGTGAAATAGATAATTCAGATGAAGAGTCTGAGAGTTGTGACTACAAGTGATCGAAGAATTAAGAACTCGTCAATCACGTCAATATACTGAAACGTCTTCATCACATCAACAATGTTGTCAAGTAATTGATGAAAAGATATCAGATAAAATAGTCGTTTCAGATGATGAGTCTGAGAGTCGTGACTACAGTGCTCGAAGAAGTAGTGACTCATCGATCACGCTGATATATTGAGAGAGGTTGAGCTCATCTTTTTTACTTGACGTCAAGTCATACATCTATCTATGTGAAAGATTGAGAGCTTATGAGAACGATCAGAACGCATTCTCTACTATCGATCAGAGTCATGCATCGAACGATTGCGATCGTATGTTTATACTAACAATCTATTCAACGTTTACGTGACATAAGTCAAATCAAGAGCAGAATAGAATTATCTAATACAATCGCACTCTATCTTCTCATTGTACGCGTCTTTCTTTCATCACATATTTCTCTGCTCAATGAATGACAATTATTGAGCAAGAGAACGCAGTTTTCGACATTACAATCACAAGCATTATGAATGCAAAGAAAACATCTTTCATCTTTGAATCAAGAATTGAATCGAAACATCTTTGTATAGAATATCATCAATGAAGAGCAGAGCAAAGACGATGCATCATAATCAAACAACACAGACACTCATTAAGAGTTTACTCAAGCATCACGCGCTGAATAGAAGCTATAGATTCATTACTGATAACATAGTGTCAAATTTATTGTTTCGACGACGTGAAGTCATTGTGTAGTCGACGAGCGATTTTCTTTCTCAAAGAGTTTTGTTCATTTGATACACATAGCATAGTTTCTCTCATGAGTTGAACTTAAATCGATGTCACAAGAGTGTATGAATTCAAATCAAATCAAATCAAATCAATTTACATCAAATTCTTTTAATTTATTCTTGACTTTTTCATCTTTATAATCAGTAAAGTAATGACTTTTTCAATTGCATATGTAACACGTTATATTGAACAAATTCTTACTATAATGTGACAAAGCATGTGAGCTTGTCTTTGACAAAGAATCAAGTCTAGTTAATCAATGAAATTTCTTTCGCTTTGAATGAGTCTTCTTATTGACTTTATCTTGATCATGCAAGTTCTCGTCTCAAAGTTGTTTTAACAACAAGACGTACTCTTTTCGCAGATTAATTTTCAATCAAGTGATAAGATCAATTAACGCATTTCATGTGATAGAAATTGACTGCACATTAGTAATGATCACATGCAGCTCAGATCTCAACTTAATGAATAAATGAGTTCACTTATGCTCATCACTATACAATGAAAGTTGATGTTTCAAGATGCTCAGATAGACTGCAAAGATTTATATCATCTGATTCAAGCGTTGCAATGCATTCACATACTGCTGAGTCACGTTTATGCTTCAATTCATTGAATTCTCGATTAGATTGAGAAGAAAATCAATAAAATTGAATCACGTCTGCTGAGCTGCAAACATAGTTTCTTCATGATTGAATCAAAGCTTCTTTGATTCACTCTTGAGGTAAATCATGCAGTACAAAATCTTTTTCTCATCTTTTTCGAAATGTCAAAAAGTATTTTGAAATGAGGTTTCAACGTCACGAATTCACTCTCTATGTTTTCTTATAATTTTTTCATGATACTTCTTTAAGAGCATTGAAAGTCTTTGCTTCTGTGAAATAATCTCATGATAACTTTGTTTCGTTCTCATCAATACTATGAAGATGATGTGTAAATTGTTCAAGTTCTCAATTAAACTGATCATCAAGTTGAGTTTCAGATTGACATTTTGAACTTGAATTAATCTCGAATCAAGTTGCTCACATTTTCAACTTAATTCAAGTCAAGTTGAGCATATTTTCAACTCGACTCAACGTGACTCAAGTAGCAGTTGAGTCAATTTAACTCAACTCGTCAAGAATTCAAGCTTGACATTAAGAGAGCTAAGAATAGAAACATAGAACAACATGTTCGCTTGTTGTTTTCTTGCAATAAATTGCATTATCTTTTTGCATTACTCATTGTTCTATATATTATCTTCAAGCTATTCATTATTACTATTATCACGTTGCAAATACAAATCATTCTACAATACAACAGAATGTTTAGTTCGCTGACAACTTTCAATCTATTTAATTAAAGATTTATGAAACTTTCACATTATTTTAAAAAGAAGAAGATTAAACAAGAAGCAATGAATAAAATTCATCAGAATTTCTCACAGCTAAAAATAAAAGAGAATAGCGAGTATGTTTAATGAACTTTGAATACAGATGATTCTTTTCTATGATGATGATCTCAAATCTTTGTTGTCAAGAGTATTTAAAACAAGATTCAAAAAAAGATAATTAATTCGCTCTGATTCAAAAAAGTCAAAGATGATAAACAATTTGATATATGAAATCACTTTATACAGTTGACTTTGATAGTTAAAGAGTTGCTCAAAATCTCATGCACAATCTGCAATAAAATTATGAATCATTCTACAGCTTTTAATAGCTTTAGCACATCTGTTATGAAAAAGCATCTTGAATTAAACTTTTGCACAGCGACAGAGCGAAAACGCAAACATTCATAATCATAAATTGAACTGACTTTTGAATGAGTAAGTCATATCTGATAATGCAAATTGATAATGCAAAATTGACAAACTATTAAAAGAAAAGTTACATCGAGTTAATCTTTGTCTTCAATCAAGAGAATTGAAAAAATCAATTATGCAAGATTTTTGTTAACTTGAATTTACTCTTTTGAATCATTGATAATGAGCAGTTTTGAACGCTGTTACAAATGCTTCGTTCAGATCTGCAGATTGTGCATTGCACAAAAATGATAACTATGATTCTCTTTCATTATAAAAAGATTTGTGATCAGATCAGAATGAATCTTAAAGAGTCACAACGTGTTTCTATTGCTTTGAACATGTAATTTAGTTCTCAAAGAATAACATACTTGAGAATGTTGATATACTGAGTCAATGTTGAATTTCAGTTTCGTGAACATCTTATTAAATTTACGTCTCTCAATATTGAGCATATCAATCATCAATTAATAATGAAGCTAATGAAAATTCTGAAAAACTATGTTATTAAGAACAAGCTTTTCAAGATTGTTATTAATAATGCAAGCAATAATAATATCTTGAAAGAGAAACTTAAAAAGATCATGAGTCATTGCAAGTTTCAATGAGACAGAACACAGAATTTCATTAATTGCTTGACTCACATCATCAATCTTATGACTCAAGATTTTATTCAAGCTCTTGAATTAAAGACAATAGCTGATAACATTATTACTCAATTAAAGAATGATCAAGTGCAAGATATTGAAACAAGCAGAGAATTATTTATTGTGATCAAAAAGATATTGCTTCAAATAATAATGCAAAAAAGTAATGCATTTATTAATCATGAAATTAAATTCATGCTCTGACAATAGCTGTCAACGACTTTTCTCAGCGATTAATTCCCTTCAGAGCTTTTCAAGAGCAGAATGACAAAAGATTTAAAAAACTGATACAAGATATTTGCATTCATTGAAACTCTACATACTTGATGCTTTATTGAGCATATCAACTACGTGAATTTGTTGATCTTTGAACAGAGAAATACTGCAAAGATTTCAAGATCACAAAAATTAAACTTAATGAAAGTGAGTAATTCATGATTTTGCTTGTTGATAATTTATTAAATTTCTTCTACAAATGCACTTTAATAGTATTATGAACAATTAATGCAGATATTCACTTCAGATTTTGAATATTTAATGCACTTTTCAATTATTTTAAGCAGATTGAAAAGAATATAAGAAGTACTTGCTCATCAAGTGCTGTTATAATAAAGACTTGTAAAAAAGTTTCAATCAAACTTGTAAAGTATTATGTCAAGATTAAAGACAATGATGAAATAATATATAATCTTGCAAATATTCTGAATTCTACAATGAAGCTAAATCTTTACAAGACTTGAGATGACAAAAACAATAAAAATACAGATCATGATGAAGAATTTATTCATTACAAGATTAAATACAAGACAGAGTTTAAAAAGTATTTTTATCATTACTATAAAGATTCAGCTGTTGATTTGAGAGCAGAAGCACAAAGAGTAAGAAGTGATCCTGATGAAATAATGCATTATGATAATGCATTTGATTATTTACTAATGATCTTGTAATTTGTTACAACTGTTAAAAGATCATTGCTTTGACAATCTCAATGTGCTCATTCTTTTCAAGACGAAGATGATTGATATCTTTGCATTGATGTTATAAATGAGAAATGTTCAACATGATAATTTTGAAAAGACAATGCTTGAAATTTTTCTAAATTGATGCAAATGATTAAAAATGTTCTTTCATGCTCAATATTCTTAATAAATATTGAGTGAACTTTCAGTCTTGCTAAAAGAGTATGTCAATGAGATTGATCATAAATGAGTTTAAAAATGATGAAATAAATAATGTTGATGAAGTATTACAATTAAACTATGAATTTGAATTCAGATGAGACTATTACTGAACTCTGAAATATTTATCACAGAGAAAAGAATGATGATCAAGAGATCAACGAGTCTGCTGATTCATTTCAAGTATCTTTGAAGATTGTTCTGATGCAGATTTATTCATAAATCTGTAATATCATCTCATTTATTAAAAGTCTTGCATTTAAAGTAAGTACTTATTAGAAGTACAATTAAGTCAATGTACAAGAATAATGCATAAGAGTAATGTGAATGTGATTTCAAGAACTACACTGTCTATCTAATTAAAGAAGACAGACATTTTCTAGTCTGTCTTGAAAAACATAACATCAAGATTCATCATGAGATTCTTCATAAATCTCATATTTCTATCTTGAATGATGATGCATTTGACATGAATTGTCATCAAGTTGATGTCTGCATAGAGCAAAATGTCAATAAAAATTCTACAACAAGAGTGATAATGCAAAAAAGTAATGCACTTACTTTTCATAAAAAAGCACATAAAGTTTTCAGTGACTTCTTGAAGAGCACTTAAGACAGAGCGCTGAATGCAATAGTCATATGATAGCATATTTGCATAAGCACAGTCGTGCACAATCTTTCTCACAAGTCGTTTGAAGATCATTTTGAAAATAAGATTTTCAACTGCCTTCTGATATTTTTGAATCTTGCACAATGCAATCATTTCTGATTTGTAGCGTTTTTTAGTTTTCTGTTGCAAAGCATTAACATGTCAGTCAATAATGCATTACTCATGTGCATTTTCTTTTTAGTAGATTCAAAGACTGAAGTAGTTTCTTTGATAACATAATTATCAGTTGAATTCATCAATTTCTTATGTGCTGATGAACGTGCTAAAAATCAATTTATCAGCAATAAACAAATCATATTGCATTATCAGTATGCATTATTGATTTTATGTCTGCTGCATGTCATAGTATTGATGTATGATGTTTATCAAGATATCAAAATTCAAGAATTAATTTTTTGAATGTTTTATTGAAATTCAAATGTGTTATTTCTTGAAGCATTATTCAAGAAATAGTTTGAAAAATGAAAATGAAAAAGTGAAAAATAAATTGTTCTAAATATTAAATAAGTGTTAGTTTTAATAATTAATTTTTTCTCGTTGTACTCAAAATCAAATTTATCTCACTTGATGAGTTTTCCCCTTACTTTTTAAAATTCTCTATCTGTTCATATTCTATTGAACTACTCAAATTTTATTAATACTATTGTATTATTCAAATGCATCATCAAGAGAACAATGCTGACTTTAACAGATACTTTTCACTCTGTTCAACAGTTCAGAAATAATTCTTCATGAAAATTAATTCATCTCACTTGATGAACTACTTCTTACTTTTCAAAATTCTCTATCTGTTCATATTCTTTTGAATCATTCAAATTTCATCAATACTATTGCATTACTCAAATGCATCATCAAGAGAACAATGCTGACTTTAACAGATAATTTTCACTCTGTTCAACAGTTCAGAAATAATTCTTCGTGAAAATTAATTCATCTCACTTGATGTTATATTTCTTACTTTCTCAAATTCTCTACAAGTTCATATTTTATTAAACTACTCAAATTTCATCAATACTGTTGCATTACTCAAATGCATTATCAAGAGAACAATGCTGACTTTAACAGATAATGTTCACTCTATTTGTAAATTCAAAGTCTATCACAAGTTGAAATCGTGATGAAAATTAATTCAATGAGATTAAAAAACACTACAAGCGACAGAATAATGATCATGTAGTCATATTCAAATGATTACACAAACTAAGACAATTCAATATTTGAAAAAAAGTGAATGAGACAGACAAAGCAGTTATGAAAAACAATGTCAGAGATCAAGTAGAACAAGAGCGCAAGAACAAAAGCATTCATGCATTTGCAGTTTGTAAAGTGAATTAAATTTTAGAGTTTAGCGAAAGAAACATTTGTCGCTTAAAGCTGAATAAAATCGGAATTTAAGCTGAGCTCGCTGAACAGAGCTCTGCTTTTGTCAATAAAATCTGCATTTGTTCATACATGCTCATTATTTACTCGCTTCATCTACTCGCTCTATCAATCTTTCTACCAAATGTTCTATCGAACTTTCTATCAAACGCTTTATCTAATGCGTCGATCAAACGCATAAAACACGTCAAACAGTGCTTCAAACAATGCTTTCTACATGACTTTCTACATGACTCTTTACATGACTTCTCACCAAGCTTTGAATTGCTTTGCAATCAAGAATCAAATTTGTTTTCTATCAAGCATCAAACATGACTCTATTGTACATTCTACATGACTTTCTATCGAACATTCTACATGACTCTCTATCGAACATTCTACATGACTTTCTACCTCATTAGTTTACTCATTAACTTTCTCATTAACTTTCTCATTGACTTTCTCAACGCATATATTAAACTGTGTAAATAACTATTATTTAGATAGTCAAATTAATTATTAATTATTCAACGTTGCAACTATCAATGCTACAAATGTCAGAATAGTTCATCGACGTTTTGACAAAGAGCTTAGATAGCTTGTGAGCTAGTGAGCAGAGTTCATTCAATACTAATACGCTTGAGACGTATATGCTAGCTATTAGATGAGACGTTTGCTACAAGCTAGCTGTCAGCTGAGTTTGCATCGTTGATTAGCTTACATGCTACATAGATCAGCTACAAGCTGATTTAGCTAATTTAGCACTACTCTTCACTCTACTCGTCTATCTACTCGCTCATCTACTCTTCATTCTACTCGCCTATCTACTCACTCATCTACTCTTCATTCTACTCGTCTATCTACTCGCTCATCTACTCTTCATTCTACTCATCTATCTACTCACTCATTTACTCTTCACTCTACTCGCTCATCTACTCTTCATTCTACTCGTCTATTTACTCGCTCATCTACTCTTCATTCTACTCGTCTATCTACTCACTCATTTACTCTTCATTCTACTCGTCTATCTACTCGCTCATCTACTCTTCATTCTACTCGTCTATTTACTCGCTCATTTACTCTTCACTCTACTCGTCTATCTACTCGCTCATCTACTCTTTACTCTACTCGTCTATCTACTCTTCGTTCTACTCTCTATCAAACGCGTCGATCGAGCGCATAAAACACGTCAAACAGTGCTTCAAACAATGCTTTCTACATGACTTTCTATCTACTCATCACTCTACATGCTCAGCTATCTACTCGATAATCTTCGCTTCGAACTCTATAGAGCTGACGCTAGAAAGTTCGAAGTTTTCATCTTCTTTTTCCCTTCATAGTTTCTACTTTCTAGAACAACAACAATCAAAATATCAACATGTTCAACTATCAACTCAGCTATCAACTCAGCTATTTACTCGTTCATCTACTAGTCAGTCTACTCACTTCAAAACATGCTTCAAAAGGCGCGTCAATTAAGCGCATAACATGAGTTAAACAGTGCTTCAAACAATACTTTCTACTGAGTCTTTCACTGAGCTTTCTACTGATCTTTCGATCGATCTTTCTACTGATCTTTCGATCGAGTCATTTAGTGAGCTTTCTACTGATCTTTCGATCGATCTTTCTACTAATCTTTCTATTGATCTTTCTATCAATCTTTCTATCAATCTTTCTACTGAGCTATCTATTGAGCTATCGACTGAGCTTTCTATCAAATGCTCTATCAAACATTCTACATGCTTCAAAATACGCGTCGATCGAGTGCATAACATGAGTCAAACAATGCTTTCTACATGACTCTCTACATGACTCTCTACATGACTTTCTACCAAGCACCCTTCATGTTTCCCTATCAAGCGCCCTTCATGTTTCCCTATCAAGCGCTCTTCATGTTTCCCTACCAAGCGCCCTTCATGTTTCCCTACCAAGCACTCTATCAAGCGCTCTTCATGTTTTTCTATCAAGCGCTCTTCATGTTTCCCTATCAAGCGCTCTTCATGTTTCCCTACCAAGCACTCTACCAAGCGCCCTTCATGTTTCCCTACCAAGCGCCCTTCATGTTTCCCTACCAAGCGCCCTTCATGTTTCCCTATCAAGCATTCTATCAAGCGCCCTTCATGTTTCTCTATCAAGCGTTCTTCATGTTTTTCTACCAAGCACTCTTCATGTATTTCTATCAAGCACTCTTCATGACTTTCTACATGGTTTTCTACCAAGCATTCTTCATGTTTAAATAGATGATTAAATAGCTACTTAAATAATCAATTCATCAAATGATTTATTTGATTACATACGAATCTTGAATGTAGAAACGTACGAAAAGTGAACATGTATTGCGCATTATATCTTTTGAGCAATTGATGTCTTTTGAGCAAATGACTGTCATCAAAAGATACAAGCGCTTGTAGCTAGCTATTAGTTGTTGATGAGTGACTATTAAAGCTTGTGAGCTAGAAGCTCAACTAAACAGATATTTTTGACTGATGCTAGCTTGATGAGCTTGTAGTCAGTTTTAGCTGATTTCATCAAATGATCGATGTCATGTTTATTAAATCAAACAATAAAGGCGCATACTGCGCTCATAGAAGTTCTAGAGATGTTGATGTTTTTATGAATATTGACGCTTTTATGAATATGTCTCAGCTAAAAGTGACGAAAATCTGAGACATGAGATTAAATGAATATTCGAAATATTGATCGTTAAAAGCGCTAAAATCTGTCACTGTCACTCTTTACAAATTGCGAATGTGATAATGCATCTCAGTAATGCAATAATACTAAATGAAGCGCTGATCTGTTTATAGTTGAATGCTTCAAGACAGAAATTAAATGAAAAGTGAACACAGAAATTATTGTCGAGAAGATTAAGCTCAGCGAGATAACTGCTATGACGTAAGATGTAAATACTACTGCAGAGAAGAAAGCTGCTTCAGAATCAAATCAGATATGCATTATCTCTCAGTTGTAGAAACTAATATCAATTTTAGAAGACAACAACAGATGAGCTGAATGTTGATGAAAAGATATCAAGATTCATGACGTCTATAGTTCACTTAATACAATAAAGAATTCTTCATCATGATGATCAAAAGAAGTTAAAGCAGATTGATAATACTAGTTTTATGACAGCATTTCAAAATTTTGCAACACAATTCATCACTCTCTTAACTATTAAAGATTGAGAAATTTAGAACTTGATACATGTAATAAATTCTAATTCAAATGATCTTATCATAGTAGAAAATGATGATGCAGAGATGTGTTATGAAGCAAAGAAGAATGAGAAGAAATTACAACATGATGAATATGAAATTATCAATAGTGAGAAGAAAGAGAATAATGTTGATAATGAAAGTGAAAAGAAAATAATAAAGCTCTTTAACTAGCGAACAGCGCTTATCTTACTTTCTAAGTTCTAATCATAGTTCATAATCTTATGAATTTATAGATTGAATCATAATGCATTATCTTTTTGCATTATCTTGAAGAGTGTTTGATAGAAAGTCATGATGAAAATCATGAAGTCTTCATGATAAAGATTGTTTGATTAAGCTATTTACATCTATCTAATATCTTGTTGCGTCAAGTCGAGTTTTTGAGTCGAGTTGTTGAGTTAAGCTTTTCAACTCGACTTGAGTTCTTAAGTTCAACTTCTCAATTCGACTCAACACTTTTTCAAAAAAATTTCAACTCAACTCAACACTTTTCAAATCAAGTACTTAACTTAAACTTGAATACTCAACTCAACATAATCAATCTATTCTCAATAAAGACTTGAATGAAAGCTGAATGACTTCTCTTCATTGTTTCAACAACTTGCAGAGTTTTAATCTATGATTAAATAACTGCTAACTTCTGTTTCTTTTGCAGTTCATCATATTGAAGCATTGCTTGAATCAGCTGTTCATTAATATCAAGAGAGAGTTCATTTTCTGCTTCTTTACTTTCTAATTTCATTATATGATGTTTATTTTCTGATATGATGTTTTGCAAGATTGAAACATCATTGTTGCAACTTTGTTGCAATTGCATTACTGTTATCATGCTTGAATATCAAATCATCATCTTTAAGAAGAGTTTAGAATAATTAGAACTGTGATGATTAAATTTACTAAAGAAATAAATGAGATTTATAAAAATAATATGACAATGTAATATTTTAAGCAGACACAGAATGAATATATATTATGATAGAGCTAATTATTAAGAAGCTCTCGATAACTTGAGAAAATCAATCAACTATAAAGAGTTTGTCAAGCATTGTCAAGTTGAACACGACATAACTTATGATATATTAAGTCAAAGATATGACGTGATTTAAATGATGTCTTGACAGAGTTACAGAGTTTCAGAGCTAACTTAGATCTGATTTTCAACTCAATCTCTGACTTTAGTCTCTGATTTAATCTCTATGTGTCAATTCATCATAACAACATCTTCAGTCAAGCATTATTGATTCATTCATTTAAGTCTTGATTTCTTTGAATTAACTGAATTGAATATATCAAAAGTTACGTTGTGCGTGAAATCATCAGTTGTTAACTCTCTCTTCAATATCTTTTCTCATTACTGCTTTATCTTGCAATGCATTTCTAAAATAGTTTCATTCTCACTGTTAGAATCATGCTTAGAGCAAGTCATAGAAATACAAGTAAATCAAAAATAAATGAGGTAAATGAGAATTTAAAGCTAAAGAGTAAGATCTATCAAGATGTGAAAACTATATGTATAGAAGAAAGAAGAGTGCTAAGCTCGATAAAGTCTTTGACTTGCTCAAAGAACGCGCGTTTCAGTAGAAGACTGAGCACGCTTGTAACATTACTTTCTTCTCTCAGTTAAGCAATGATTTCATTACTTCAATTGATTTCTTTCTTTCTTGTTCATTTCATTATCATTCTATTCAGATGTTTCAAGTCTATTTCTTCTTAATATAAAGTGTTTCAAGCTCATTTCATCAGATGTTTCAAGTCTATTTCTTCTTGACATAGAGCGTTTCAAGCTTATTTCATCAGACGTTTCAAGTTTATTTCTTCTTGTCATATTGAGTGTTTCAAGCTCATTTCATCAGATGTTTCAAGTCTATTTCTTCTTGTTGAATGTCATTTAAGCAGACTCACTTCTGATTCAGACTTACTACATAGTAGAGCTTGTTTTTTTCATGTCATTGAAGCAGACTCACTATCGAGTGATGAGCTCAATTGATGAGATCAATCATTGTTTTTCGATTCATGTTTATTACACGCATGTAGTAAAGCTTGTTCTGCTTATGTCATTGTAGCAGACTCACTTTGAATGTCATTCAAGCAGACTTGCTATTGATTCATGTTTACGACATGCATGTAACAGAGCTTGTTCTGTTCATACCTATTACATGCATGTAGTAGAGCTTGTCTTCTGATGACGAGCTCAATCAAAAGATCAACTATTGACTTGTCATTGTAGCAGACTCACTATCAAGTTGTCGTTCAAGCAAACTAATTATTGAGTGACGAGCTCAGTAAAGAGATCAATCGTTGTCTTCTGATTCATGCCTGCAACGCGTTGCAGAGCTTGTTCTATTCATGTTTATTGCATTCAATAAAGCTTGTTCTGTTCATGTTTACTACATGCATGTAGTAGAGCTTGTCTTCTGATAACGAGCTCAATCAAGAGATCAACTATTGACTTGTCATTGAAGCAAACTCACTATTGATTCATGCCTACTACATGTATGTAGTAAAGCTTGTTCTGTTTATGTCATTGAAGCAGGCTCACTATCGAGTGACGAGCTTAACAACGAGATCAATCGTTATCTGCTTTTGTAGCAGACTCACTATTCTTGTCATTCAAGCAGACTCTTTCTATTCAGCTTCAAATATTCAATGATGAATGAGTTTCAGCTCATATTTTCGTGTTTTCAGACATAGCTAGCTCAAACTATCACTTTCTTGAGAACTCATTTGACTAGTTTATGTTTTATTCTGTCTGCAGTACATATCATCTTTGCTGTTGTTGTCAATGTTGTGAATAAAGATAAATCGTAGAAGATACGAATAAGAGATTCGTTGCTGATTCAAGTTCTGATGTCATTGTAGCAAACTCACTTCGAGTGTTGTTCAAGCAGACTCACTATCGAGTGACGAGCTCAATCAATGAGATCAATCATTGTCTTCTGATTCATCTCTATCACATTCAATAAAGCTTGTTCTGTTCATGCTTACTACACACATGTAGCAGAGCTTGTTCTGATTCAATGATGAGTTTAATCAAAAGATCATCTGTTGTCTTTTGACTTATGTCTGCAACGCATCACAAAGCTTGTTCTGTTCATGTCTTTGTAGCAGACTTATTATTGAACGTGTCATTGAAGCAGACTCACTATCAATTCGTGTCTACTACACGCATGTAGCAGAGCTTGTTTCATTCGTGTCTACTACACGCATGTAGTAGAGCTTGTTCTGTTCAATGACGAGCTTAATTAAGAAATCAACTGTTGTCTTTTAATTCATGTTTGTAACACGTCACAAAGCTTGTTCTGTTCATCTTTATTGCATTCAATAAAACTTGTTCTGTTCATGTTTACTACACGCATGTAGTAGAGCTTGTTCTGTTCAATGATGAGCTCAGTCAAGAAATCAGTTGAAATCAATTTCTGCATTTATGTCTGCAACGCGTTGCAGAGCTTATTGTCTTTTGAATGTAAAGTCGCAAAGTTCAATCAAACTAGAAGATGAATTACTGTCGTGTGATATGTACGAAGCTTTAAATAATGTTAGAATCATGCTTAAAGCAAGTCATAGAAATACGAGTAAATCAAGAGTAAACGAGATAAACGAGAATTCAAAGCTAAAGAGCAAGATCTATTGAGATGCAAAAACTATATGTACAGAAGAAAGAAAAGCGCTAAGCTCGATAAAGTCTTAGACTCGCTCAAAGAACGCGCGTTTCAGTAGAAGACAGAGCACGCTCGTAACACTCACTTTCTGTTGATTCACTTGCAAAGACTGTAAATTCTTGAATTCTGTTTTACTTTCTATCACTTAATAAATTCAAAACGTTAACATTTATGTATTTTATGATTGCAAAGTGATTCTTCAACATACATTTCATGTAGTATGAAAATGCAATAAGATTGATCTCGTGATTCAATCTTAATGCTATGATGACGACATAATGTCAGAATCGTGCCTAGATGATACAATCAATGAAGATCAGAGTTGATAGTGCTTGATCTTTAAAGATAGCTATAACTGAATATTAAGAATACAGAAGAAGATTGATACAAAAGCTTCTATTTATGTAATGTTCAGAGACTACGCTAGGCCTGAAAGGAATGTGTTTGTGACACGGGAAGAATGTGATGTAGATGAACAAGATGTTGGTGAAAGAAAAGAGTGTTGAGAAAGAAAAAGAGTGTTGAGTTATATCTGAATCATATCTGAGTCAAATCTGATGCGAATTGATTAGAGCTTCAGCCTTGTTCAGCCTTGATACGCTCGTAACATTACTTCCCCCTTCGAAAATTCATGTTCGCATGAATGTAGTTCATCTGCTCGCTTTTGTTGATAGTTATTCCGATATTTAGCGCGGTTTGTTTGAATATAGCTTATGGAATTCGTTCAAAACTTTCTCTGAGTCATCGAATTTCCCTTTATCGGCATAGTATCATTCGTCGTCTTTATCTAGATCTGTTCATTTGACTTTGTACTGTATTCGACCTCGATAGCGTCTGAAGTTCAATATATCGTCTATCTTTCAGTGTTCATCGTCTTCGATAGTGATTGACCTGAGTGATTCTGAATGCTGTCCTGATAGAGAGTCTTCTGAATACGGTCGCAGTAGCTTCGAGCTGAACATCGAATGCAGATGCTTCATGCTGACTGATAGGCGAAGGTGATAGAAGATACTCACTTTGACACTGATTTGATAGAGATTTAGCTGTTTGTCTTTCAAATCTTTGCAGAGTCTTGTTGTCTTGACGTTTCTAGAAGATAGTCAAATTCAGTCATCTACTTCATAGATGACGTTTCGTCTATGTTTATTGATCTGAACTTCGATGGTCAGCTTCGTCTTTTTCAATTGTTGACGGTCGAAGTTCAGTAGCTCTTTCATTCGAATGGCAATATCGTCTGCTTTTCTGACTTCAAGTCGTTCACGAGTTGTTTCGTAGTCAGTCGTATCTGAATCGAAACTCATTCGGGAGTGAAATTCTTTATTGAAGTAGAAGAGAATCATTGAAGTGATCGAGAAGGTATTGAAATTGTCACTGAACTTCATCATAGGTATTCATTTGGCTCAGTCGTTCTGCATGTAATTGCAGTAGGTTCTAAGTTCGCATTCGACGTCTTGATTGACTCATTTCGATTGATCGTCGATCTCAGAATGATAGGCTGTGAATAGACTAGCTGTGATTCTCAGTCGCTTACAAAGACTTTTTCACATAGTCGATATGAATTGAAAGTCTCTGTTCGAAACAATAGAACTGAGTAGATCATGCAGTCGATAGACGTTTCATAGCATGATTCAAACCGTTTCTTCGACTGAGGTGTCATCGTCTTCTCAATGACAGAAAACATAGTGACGTTCTTTGATGAGGTGACATATGATTGTGCAAATGACGTTATAGTCTTCTGACAGAGGTAGTTCAGTGATGAAGTTCATAGCTATATCTTTTCAGCGTTTCTGTGAAATCGAGAGAGAATGATGAAGTTCATTGATGCTATCTCTAGAGACTTTGCTTCGCTGACAAGCATGACAGTTCCGAATGTATCGTCGAATAGTAGCTCGATGACCTGATCAATAGTAGAAACGCTGAACTAGGTCGATGGTTCGTCTATTGTCAAGGTGAGAGATTGAAGGTTGATCATGCACTTCTTGTAGTAATTCCGTGTGCATGTTCTCAGGAACTCACAGTAGATCTTTCCTAAATAGAACGTCGTCAAGGATTTCGCAGTTCTTCAGTTTAGTGGTATGAAATTTGAGCTTGTTTTCGTTCATAGCTTGTCTATATTCGCTGCAGAGCTCATCTGTTTGATTGATCATTCGTACTCGTTGATAGAGATTTGCTTCCGGTTCAATAGATAGAACATCGACTCTATCGAGGGTCAGAATAGTCTGAAAACGATCTTCAAGACGCTGAGCTGATTCAGAGACGTTTGCTAGGAACATTCTGGTTAAAGCATCGGCTTTAGTGTTCATTTTGCCTGACCTAAAGATGATCTGAAAGTTGAACTTCGATAGAATGTTCAGGTAGTTGACTTGTCGTCGACTCAACTGTTTGTTTTTCATGAAGATCTTCAAAGTCTGATGATTGATGAACATTTGAATGAGTAGTTCAGTGCATTTCAGCTCGGGTCGTCAGTGTTCGAAGCATCGAATAATGACTAGCAATTTCTTGTCATAGATGTGGTAATTGATTTCAGCGAGAATCATGCTTTTACTGTAGAAGATCATCGAATGAAGAACTTCCTCGTCATCGTACTGAGATAGTATTCCATCTTTTACATAGTTCGAAGCATCAGTCTTCAGAATAGCTTGTCGTTTGAGATCGAAGTGACGAAGTACTGAAGTCGAGCTGACTTGTTTCTTTAGATTGTCAAAGGCTTGAACACAGATCTCGTTTCAAACAAAAGACGTGTTCTTTCTAGTCAGCTGAGTGAACGGTTTGACTAGCTTCGAGAAGTTCTTAATGAAACGACGGTAGAAGTTAACAAATCTCACGAAGCTCTGAATTTCTTTTAGATTGGTCGAAGTGATTCAGCTGACTATGACTGTCACTTTGCTGAGATTCATACGAAGGTCTAGTTCTGATACGATGACTTCTAGAAAGACAGTCTCTTCTACATCGAATTCGCACTTTCGAATATCTATCTGCAGTTCAGCTTCGCGTAGTCGACTCAATACTAGTTTGACGTGATCTATATGTTTTCTTCTCGTTTTGCTATAGATGAGAATGTCATCTAGATAGGCTTGGCAAAAGTCGTTCAGAAAGTTTCATAGAACATCATTCATATATTGCTGAAAGAAGGTCGATTCGTTAGTCAGTTTGAATGATAGCACCTTGTATTTATATGCTTCTAAAGCAGTGATAAAAGTGGTGTAATTCTCGCTATCGAAATGCATTCGAAGTTTGTTAAACGCTGATATGATGTTCAATCTAGTCAGATGCTTGCAACTCACTATTTTATCAATGATCTCGTCTATCAGCGATAAAGAATATCTATTTCTTTTGAAAATGACATTTAGCTTTCAATAGTTCACGCAGAATCGAAGATCTTCATTTGCTTTGAGAACGAATAGAACGAGAAAGGAATAGAAGGCCTGACTAGAAGTGATGAATCTCTTCGACAGATTCTCGTTTAAGTACTTCTTTACTTTCAGAAGTTTGACAGGGAACATTCGATAGACTCGGCAGCAAGAGAGCGTTGAATCACTGATGAGCTCGATTTTATGGTCGTAGAAGCGATGAGAGGGTAGTTTATTCGATTGAGCTCGATCAAAAACATCTAGAAACTCATGATATTTCGATGACAGCTTTGCTTTAATATCTTTCAAATTCTGAGTCGTTTCATCGATTGAAGAGATGTTTAGAGCGTTCAAATCGCACTGAGTATTGTACGCGATTTCTCTATTAATGTTCGTCATGAATAGAGCAAAGACTTCGATCTTGTTCTTCTTTGAACGATTCAACAGCGTTTTGAACGAAGCTGCCTCTATGCTTCGAATCGAGAATGACTCTTTTCGAACGAGTCGTTTGAGCATCATAGAAGTCTTAGTCTGAGTGGTTGAAGAAGGCGAAGTTGACTGCGATCAACTTGAGTGCTTTGAATTGAGAAGAATCGAAAAAATCGAAATAGAAGTATTCAATTGATTCGGAAAAACAATGACGTCGTTTCGCATATTCAATAATATTTTGTTTTTGTTCATTCAGAGCTTACTCAATATGACTTCATAATGATCGATATCAGCTATCAGCATTGATACAGTCAATTTCTTATGACTTTTGATGATGAGGTTGAATAGAATTTTATGAGTGATGATCTTCTTAGATATCTTTCCATCATAATCTCTTATTAGCTTCTCTTCTGTCAGTGATATAGGTTGAATTCCCAGTTTCTCGCATACTTTATCGACTAGATTAGAATGTATGATCATGTAAACGGCTGAATCACTGTCTATTAGAAGACGAAGGCTGAAAGATCGATTCTGAGAGATGAGATGAATGTCAATTAGAAACGACTTTTCAAAGTAATTTTCTTCCGATAGAATTTCATCTAGTTTGCACAAAGATATAATCTCTACTTCTTCGATGACTTTTGAAGAGATGACTAGTTTTTTGAATCGGAATTCGAATCGAAATCGAAGCGATCATATTCATTGTTCACTGCATTGATTCTAGTAGGCCGATCGAGGCACTCTTTAAAGCTATGATCTGATTTATGACATATGAAACAGCTTTCGACTAGAATGTCTGCTTCTTTGACGCTAGTTAAAACCGCGTCGCGCGGCTTTAGCTGGTCAGACTTCGAATGATCGACTGACTGAGTGACAACAGTCGCTCTATGAAAGGTAGTCTTAGAAAGATCGTCGACGCGTTTGATCTTGTCCTTGATCTCTCGAATGGCTCGCTGATTATTATTCAAACGAATCAGGTAGAAACGAATTTCTTTTAGAAAACCAGATTGAACTAGTTGATCTACTCAAACGAATCGAAGACGAGAATGTATTTTATCTTTCAGATCAGCGATCAGTTGCTTCTCGTGATAGTCTAGATAGAAAGATAGACGTTGAAACTGAGTATAGAATTCACTGAATTTCTTGAATTCTTGAACCAAGTTGTAGTATTTTCTACGAAAGTTGACTTTCTTATTCGAATCATTGAACAACTGAGCTAGCTCTTTCAAAAGGTCGTCGACGATCTTATAGAGATTGACACAGTCACGTTCGCGTCTAGCTTGAATGGTCTCAGCTGCATCATCGAATAATCTAGAATGTATATAGTTCAATTTGACTCGTTCATTAGAAAAGAGATCAACGTTGATCTCTAGTTTATTCTGAATTTTTCCGTATCAGTTCTTTCAAGTAGAGTTCTTTTCATCAGTAAACAGCGAAGAATCAGGTATTTTTTGAGATCTAGAATGCTCAGAGTAGGTGAAATCAGAAGAAGTGTTTTCTTTAGCTTGAAGTTTAGTCTTCAACTCTTTGATTTCGTCTTCTTGTTGTTTATCTAACTCGTAGAGTCGATCTGTTTCTTCATCAAGAACTAGGCTTCGAGCCTTTCAGATTTCGTAGAACACGAAAAGTATTACCGTTTCAGCGAATGATTCGTCATCTTCATGAATGAATGATGCAGCACTTGATGATTCCGTTCGTGATTTCGATGAATCAGCATCAGAGATTTGAGAGAAATGATTTCGAAATTCTTCGAAACGCTCTTCAGTAGGCGAACGGCTAGACATGATGAGATTTGTTTGAAAGAAGATCAAACGAATGATGATGTTCGACGATTTGAAAAAGAAAAACGTATAGAGTGATGTTTAATCTTCAACAAAGAAGATGAGATTTGTTTGTTGATTGATTTGATTGATTCTCTAGCAAACAACGAAGATTCTTTATCGTTGAATCTATCGATCGATTTGATTCTTGAGCAATTCACGAAGATTCTTTATCGTGATTCTCGTAATCGAGTGAACTTTGCGTACTTAATGAGTGATAAGTAGTCTAGCAATTCAAACAGTCTCGTCGTTGATTCTATTCAACCCTCTAGTGTTGTTCTATCTTTCGATTATCGTCGATCATCAGGTAAACGAATTTCTTTAGACTCGTTCTGCCTAGACGAGTATGTTGAATGAGTAATGAGACCAGTATCATGTGATTAACGAATTCTTAATATAATGTCAGGACCGTGCCTAGATGATACAATCAATGAAGGTCAGAATTGATAGTGCTTGATCTTTAGAGATAGCTATAACTGAATATTAAGAATACAGAAGAAGATTGATACAAAAGCTTCTATTTATGTAATGTTCAGAGACTGCGTTAGGCCTGAAAGAAATGTGTTTGTGACACGGAAAGAATGTGATGTAGATGAACAAGATGTTGATGAAAGAAAAGAATGTTGGGGAAGAAAAAGAGTGTTGAGCCATATCTGAGTCATATCTGAGCCAAACCTGATGCGAATTGATTAGGGCTTCAGTCTTGTTCAGCCTTGATACGCTTGTAACACATAGTATAGTATGTTCTGTCTTATTATTTGCTGCAGCATGATGTACATTGAATTTCAAAGTCAATCATGCTTTGTGATCTTTAAATTGTCTTGATGATGTCACATGTACATATTCAGTTCATTCATTATTAAGCATCATGTATTCTTGTTCAAGATTCAATCAAAGATGTTGAGCAGAATAATTAAGTCATTTTTTTTTCATTTCTGATATTTCATCTTCTTTAGAAATTTCTTATGAAACATGAAAGTATTAACTCTACTATTGTTTATCATCATCGATCATAATTGAAATAACTGAAGTGAATTGATGAAATTAGAAAATTTGCTATCTTTATGAAATTATTTTATTGAAGTAGTATCAATCTTGAGATGTTCTAAATGAAATCAATACTCATACATAGTTTTAACTTGATTAAGAAGTATTCTTTCTGCTAATTGTTCTGTCATCAGTCTCAATCTTTGATCAAGCGTTTGAAGATGAGATTGACACACATGAGTTCTTTCATTCTTTATTTCATAATGAAAATTTCTTACTAGTTTCATAGTGACTGCTGTCGATAATGATTCAAGATAGTCAAGAGCTTGCTTTCATGCACTTAAAATATGCACACAAGAGCATTCTTTGCTCACAATATTCATTCATGAATTTTCTGTCGTTCAATAATTTAATCTTTGAATTTTCAATTTAATGCTTTCAATCGCAGTAGCTATGATGACTTTTTTAATGCTCACTACAGTTTTACTCATTTCTGTCTCTAAACTGTACTGAAGAAGTATCTTCTCATTGTTCACAACTATGTTTAGTATGAAAATGAGTTTCTTCAAGTTGTATTCTGTCATCTTGAATGATGTTGATGTTGTTGAGACTGAAGAAAATGAAGATATTAAAAGATATACATGTGATGAATGTGAAGAAATTGATGTAAATAATTTCAATAATTAACATGTCATATGCATGCTTTTTGATGTAGCTTCTGAAGAGCTTACATGAAAAATCATGCTCACATCACTGATTTTCATACTCTGACATTCTTGATCTTTTCTTGAACGCGAACTGCAAAACAATTGATGAATTCATAACTGTTTCTACATGATTGATCTTTAGACTCATATTACGTGATCATTCTTTCAATAATTCAGATTTAATTCTCATTCAGCTCATTCTATTTAACTGTTCTTCGATTAATATCAGTCTCTTCTGCTCAGTAATTAACTTTTCATAGTTCAATGATTATGAAAATGAAGAGACTGAGATTCGCTCTCTGCTGATGATTGCTTGAGCTGCTCAATGATATATCACTTGTTTCATCATCGCTTTCATCAAGTGTTTATTTTCAACTCTGTTGATGATGACATGCATCTTACTCATTACACTCATCTTCAAGTCTTGTTTTGAAATTCAAATGTTTAAAAGCTTTTGTTCTCATTTGCTTATCATTGTCTTTCTGACGTCAGCTATATTTCTTCTATCACGCTTAATTCACTCATGCTCAGCGTTAATCATCTCTCATCTCTCTTTCTCTGCTATCATTCATAAATAAAGAGAATCACTATCAAGAAATTCTACAAAGTTGAATATCAGATCTTTAACTTTCTTATGCACTTGCATTATTTAATTTTTAAACAATCGAATTGTTGCTTAATAATCTTCATCACTGAATAGTGATTTCAAGTAGATAATCAGTTTCTTTTGATCAATGATGATGTGTCTCAGATGATAAAGCGTGATCGCAAAGCTTACATGAATCAGTGTCATGCTTGCTTTGTAGAAATGATGAAAGTGAAAGTAGTAAAAGATTTTGAATGAGATTCTTCTGAGAAAATGCATGAGAACTTTCGTTGATGAAAGCTTTGATGTTGTGAGTCTTTAACGCTCAAGAAAACAAATGTTGATAAAAAAATACATGAGATGTTCAGAATGTTTTAGTGAGAGTTTTTTAACATGCGTTACATGTTTAAAATAGTAGTAATTCAATTGAAGAACAAGTATGTCAATAGTAGATAGTTGAGAAGAAAGAAGATAAACAGTTCTTTTGATGATTGTTAAGTTGAAAGATAAATCATATCTTGCTAATTAATCTTCTTGAGCTTCAAACACTAGTAGAATTTGCTTGCAGATATGCAATATTTAATTAATTCTTTTTCAATCTGTGTTTATAGTGAAGAGAGAATGTTGATGACTCAACATTAATAACAACTTCTTCAGTTGATTGATTTAATATTTTTCTACTTTATCTGCAGCTGCTGCTGCGTGACACAGAGATCATGCTGTCATATTATGTATCATTAAGTCGCTCTTGATATATCTTCTGATGTGCAATCATTGATTCATTGTCTTTGACATGCAATCAATTGATTTAATATTTCTCTACGTTATCTGCAGTTGCTGCATGACACAGAGTCATGCTGTCATATTATGCGTCGTTAAGTCGCTCTTGATATACTCTCTGATCATTGATTCGTTTATCTCAAGTATGCAATCGTAGATTTGTTGTCTTTGACATGCAATTGTAAATTCGTTGTCTTTAACATGCAATCATAGATTCATTTTTGATTTCTGCTCTAAACTTTAGTTCTAATTATTATGCAATCAACTTAAGCAAGTTGATTACAAATTAATTAAAGTTTCAGTCTTGATCATATTTTAACTCTAATCATTATGTAATCAACTTAAGCGAGTTAATGACAAATTGATTAAAGTTTCTATTCTTGTTTATTCACGCTAAAAGTTCTTACTTGAGATTAAAGATTTTGACATATCAAAACTTCTTATCTTTAGTACTGAAGTACTTTGATACTAGCACTGCAGACGTTAGTTAAGTCATTTATCACTCAGACTAGAATCTGTTTATTTAGATCAAAGCATTCGCACAATTTTCAGTTTACATGTATTTTACTATTTTAATTTCAAAAGAGTCAGTTTAATCAAAGATTAATAAGCGAAGAGAAAGCATGAAAAGTGATAAAAGAGATTGCAATCTCATTATTATTGATTATTGAATGAAGATCAGAAGAATAAATATACGATTTCTTCTTCTGTTTCTCGCTTCATTTCTTGAGATTCAACTAGAAACTCACTTTCATCTCACTCACTTACTTCATAAACTCAGTCACTTTAATAAAGAGAATATTTGACATCTCAGAATGATATTCGAGGCAAAATATAATTCTAGAAATCATCATGAGCTGTCAAGTTTGCTCAAACAGATATAATATATATTTATAGTTCAAATGAAGTTAATGTTCAATAAATATTTATTATCAAGTCTTTATAGTCTTGAATAAACTATTCAAAGCAGAGTTAGCAGTGTCAGCAGTAGTAACATTAAAGTCATTAGTTTTCAGAGACTTAAATTTATAACTTGATATTTCGTAGAACTTAATGATATTTCTTGAGATGAGTTGAAGAATATGATAGTATTCATGAAATACTTGATTTAAAAATACTCAATTTCAGTTTATTCTATCATTCAAATGACAGAATTAAATTCATTATCAATGAATAGAAAATTGCATGCATGAATAAAATCTTCATCACTTAAAGATTTTCAAGCATTCATTCTTTTATTTTTATTTCTTCATTAAGTGCATGCAGTCTATGACTATGACACTGTCTAGACGCTGTGTGTGTGCTACGTTACATGTAACCTGATCAAAGTCGCTGCTTTATATCTTCTTGTTGATCAATCACATCGATAGTTTGCGCATACAAATGCTTCAAGCATTCATTCGTAAATATTTATCTTGTTGATAAAAAGCTTGTGTTCATTCTTCATCTCTTTCTCTCTTTCTTTCTCTTCATGCATACATTCTTCACTCACTTCAACTTTGTTCACTCTTCTCTTTTCTTTTGTATAAATATATACATCGACAAAATGTTCAACAGCTAACTTTTTGCTCGATGACAGAATCTGAAAAAGTCGGCTTGATTCAGCTAATAATCAGCTAACAACTGACTAATCAGCTAAATTTCAGCTAAATTTGACTAACTCAGCTAATTCAGCTAATTCAGCTAAAATATTTATCTACATGCTCATCTATTTACATGCTCATTTATTTACATGCTCATCATTCTACTCATCACTCTACATGCTCATCACTCTACTCGCTCATCTACTCGCTCATTTACTCGCTCACTGTCATAATGAATTGACACATAGAAGTTAGATCAGAGGCTAGAATCAGAGACTGAGTCGAAGGTCAGACCTGAGTTAGCTCTGAAACTCTATGACTCTGCCAAGGCATCTTTTAGACTACGTCATACCTTTGACTTAATATGTCATGAGTTATGTCGTGCTCGACTTGACAATGCTTGGCAAACTCTCTATAGTCGGTCGATTTTCTCGAGTTATCGAGAGCTTCTTAATAATTAGCTCTATCATAATATATATTCATTCTGTGCCTGCTTAGAATATTACATTGTCATATCACTCTTATAGATCTCGTCTGTTCATCTGATAGACTTAATCATCACAGTTCTAATTATTTCAAACTCTTCTTAGAAGTGATGATTTGATATTCAAGCATGACAACAGCAACGCGATTGCAACAGAGTCAAAACAACGATGTCTCAATCTTGCAAGACATCATATCAGAAAATGAACGTCGCATAACTGAATCAGAAAGTGAAGAAGCAGAAGATGAACTTTCTCTTGATATTGATGAACAACTGACATGAGCAATGCTTTAACGCGATGAACTGCGAAAGAAACAGAAGCTAGCAGCTATTCGATCAGAGATTGAGACTCTGCAAGTCGTTGAAACGACGAAGAAAAGTCGTCGAGTCTTCACTTGAGCTCTCACGAAGAATTCGAACAATCTATGCATCGTCTTCATAGTGTCGACGATGACGAAATGAAGTCATCACGAGATTGTTTCGCAGAAGCGAAGACTCTCAATGTCTTTGAAGAAGTATCATGACAAAATCATAAGAGAACATAGAGAGTGAATTCGCAACATCGAAATCTCGTTTTGAAATATCTCTTGACATTTTGAAAGTGATGAGAAAAAGATTTTGTACTGCATGATCTATCTGAAGAATGAATCAAAGAAACTTTGATTCGATCACGAAGAGACTATGTCTGCAGCTCAGCAGATGTGATTCGATTTTATCGACTTTCTTCTGAATCTAATCGAAGATTCGATGAATCGAGACATAGACGTGACTCAGCAGTACGCGAACGCATTGCAACGTTCAGATCAGACGATACGAACGTTTGCAGCTCATCTGAGCACTCTGAAACATCAACTTTTGTTGTATAGTGATGAGCATAAGCGAGCTCATCTATTTATCAAGTTGAGATCTGAGCTGCGTGTGATCATTACTAATGTGCAGTCGATTTCTATCACACGAGATGCATTAATCAATCTTGTCGCTCAATTGAAAACAAATCTGCGAAAAGAACACGTCTTGTTGTCGAAATGACTTCAAGACGAAGACTTGCATGATCGAGATAAAATTAACAAGAAGACTCATTCAAAGCGAAAGAAATCTCATCGATCAACTAAATTCAACTTTTCGTCAAAGACGAGCTCACACGCTTCATAACATTATAGCAAGAATTTGTTCAACATAACGTGCTACATGTGCAATTGAAAGAATCATTACTTTACTGATTGTAGAGACGAAAAGATCAAGAATAGGTCAAAAGAATCTGATGCAAATCGAGTATTCATCGATTCAATGTCACATATGAGTCGTCTCAAGATTTCGAGAAAAGGCAAGCTCTTGACGAATGCTTCAAATCATCGAGGGAAAAACAAGAAGTTCTCTTCATAAAGATTCTTATATATAAAGAGCATGTAATTCAGAAAGATCAGAAGACAGAAACAAAGATTCACATGAATATCGACGTCAAGATGAACGTGATTAGTCAACGTTTTGTCATCAAGCAGAGTATGTCATTGCTGAACGTCGATCTCTCAAGATTTATCTGAATAAACGATCAGAGTGTCTATTGTTATGACGCCTATAAGATGTGTTATCGACTGAGAGACAGCTGAAACATAGAGAAAAAAGATATAAGTATCTTCTATGCTATTGACAAGAAAGAATCTTCTCTGATTCTGAGTATGTTGAGTATGCAATTCGAGCGTATTCGAATAGACATGATCATGAGAACATGACGTTTCGACGTGAACGAGCACGCATTTGAGTTGTTCTTCGCACAAGCATTTGCGAAAGTTCTACAAGATGAGTCTACTGTGTATGCTTTTGTCATGATCAACGTCGTCGAAGAGTCGATCGTTGAACATCAAGTGAAAGTAATGAATAACGTGACAAGTCGTATCACAAATGCGCTTGAAACACAGACTCTATTTGTCGAATTGAAAGAGTACGAAAATGTATTCTCGACAGAGAGTGTAGATAAACTGTCTTTGCATGAAGATCACGATCATGCAATCGAAATCACTGCAGAGTCATCGTATGAATCGTTGTATAATCTGTCGAACACAGAGTTAGCAACTCTGAGACAATATTTAGACGATGTCTTAGCGAAAGAATGAATTAAGCACTTCATCAGTTTGACTGACGCGTCTATTCTATTTGTTCTCAAAAAGAACGATAGTTTTCATCTATGCATGAACTATCGAGATCTGAATAAGATCACTGTCAAAAATCGTCATTCGCTGTCTCTAATTAGTGAAACTCTAGACAGACTCAATAGAGTCAAGCAATTCATTAAGTTAAATCTGAAGAACGTCTATTATCGTCTTAGAATTCGACGTGAAGATGAGTGAAAGACGATGTTTCGTATTCATTACGATCACTTCAAATATATGATCATGTTGTTTAATTTGATCAATGCGTCTGTCATCTTTCAGACTTATATTAATAAGATCTTGACAGAGCTTTTAGACGACTTTTGTGTTGTCTATCTGAATGACATTCTAATCTTCTTCGTGAAGAAGACTGATCACGTAGATCACGTGAAGCAGATTCTGAAGAGACTAAGAAAGTTCAAGCTATATGCTAGCTTGAAGAAGTGTGCATTCTTCATCACTAAAGTAAACTTTCTAGAATTTGTCGTATTTACAAAGAACGTTTCAATGAATCTAAGTAGAATAGACATCATAAAAACGTGGTTCAGATCGAAGACGTATTGAGAAATACAAGTTTTTCTGAAGTTCATCAATTTCTATCGACGTTTTATACATCACTACTCTCAGATAGCAGAGTCTTTAACAGAACTGCTGAGAGATAGTGTAAAAGATGTAAAAACGAGCTCATTCATATGATCGAGCAAAGCGAAACAAGCTTTTAATCAGCTTCGCGACGCCTTTATGAGAACGTCTATACTAAGGCATTTTGACTCAGAGCGACATATACGCATCGAGATCAACGCATTTGATTATGCAGTCGCGAGTATTTTGTCTCAGTCAGATGACGAAAATCAATGACATTTGATTGCATTCTGATTCAGAATGATGATAGACGTCGAAAGAAACTATGAGACACATGATCAGAAGCTTCTAGTCATAGTAGCGTTGTTTAAACACTGACGACACTATGTAAAAGACAGTTATCATACTGTCGAAGTTCTGACTGATTATAATAATCTGAAGAGTTTTATGAATGTTCAAGAGCTAAACGAAAGACAAGTCAGATGAGTCATGAGATTGTCAATCTGCAACTTTGAAATAGCGCATAGATCAGAAAAGACAAACTCAATCAATGCGTCATCAAGACAATCTGACTATAAGAATGAGAACATCTTTGCAAATCATTTGCTGCTCACTCTGCAGCGAAAGCTGACTAGAATAGAAAGCTTAAATAGTTCTATATTCGTAGCAATCAGAGAACTATACTGTATACGAGTGATTAACGATGTCGAGAAGGCGTTCGTTCACAGTATAAGTATGAACAGATATTCAGCAGAACATGTCGAGAGCAGACTGCAAGATGAAATTCACTGATGAACACAAGTGATTAACGATGTCGAGAAGACATTCATTCACAGTGTCAGTGAACAAAGATATTCAGCGAAACATGTTGAAAGCAGATCGCAAGATGAAATTTACTGTACACAAGTGATTAACGAAGTCGAGAAGATGTCTGTTCACAGTGTCAGTGAAAACACGAGTACGTGTTCAGCAGTGCATGTCAGAAGTATGCTGCTGAGAATCATGACTTTAACAGTGCGAGAAAGGAATCTAGATGAAGTACATTTCTCAAGAGATAGAATCTCTCAACTCGAATCAACAACTTCGAGAAGCACAGACGTTGAAACGTCGACTCATAAATATTGCAACGTAGCTGAGAAACAGCTTAATTCTGTTGCTGAAACTGTTGATTGCAAACAACTCGTTTCACGTACAATTGTCAGAGTACTGACAATTCATGAAACGACATACGACTTCAGTAATAAATTCATAGTCGAGCTCATCAAAATCTTACAGCAAGAAGATGAATTTGCTGTGAGACTAAAAGCAGACGAAACGACGAGTATATGAAAGAGTGACGTCGAAGCTTGAACATTGAATAGTCAAGAAATGATAGAATACAATGAATCATTGTATGTTTCAGAAGATCTTTCTGTCAGAGAAGAGCTATTGAAACGTCATCATGATGATTCATTAGCAAGACATTTTGATGCTGACAAGATCAGCGAGCTATTAGATCGCAAATATTACTGAAAAAGTATGATCAAGAATGTCAAAGAGTATATAGATACTTGTGACATTTGTCAAAGAGTAAAGATGAAACGTCATCTATCATATAACGAGTTGAGATCGTTATTTCGGCTCACAGATTCATGAAAAGAAATCACTATGAATTTCATAACAGATCTGTCATCTAGTAAATGAAAAAAAGTCGTGTATGACTCGATTCTCATGATAGTCGATCACTACACGAAGATGATGCATTATCTGTTTACGAAGAAAACTCTGACTGTCGTAAAGTTAGCAGAGTTGTTCTTCAAGAAGATTGCTCTAAGATATAAGATTTCAAATGATATAATCATTAATAAAGATAATCTATTTATTAATGCGTTCTGATCAGAGATCTGCTATCATGTCAAGATGAAACGACGACTAAGCATCGCTTTTCATTCGCAAACAAACGATCAGACAGAACGACAGAATCAAACGTTGAAACATTATCTAAGAGTGTATTGTTTCGAAAAGCAAGATGACTGAGCTACGTTTCTACTCATAGTTGAGTTCGTTTATCATCAGACGAAGCACGCTTCGTTGAGCTGTAGTCTCTTTAAAGTTATGTATGACTACGAGTCAATCTTTGACATACACATCGAGAATGATGCTATGAAAGAAGAAGTGTCAGCAGCAAAAGAACGCGTTGAAATGCTGCAAGACGTGCGAAACACGTTGATGTAATGATGACAAAACGCGATCGATGCTCAGGCAAAGTACTATAATCGAAAACATAAGTCTAAGTTCTTTAATGTTGACGATTTAGTCATGCTATCAGCAAAAAACCTGAAGCAGAAGAAGTCGAGCAAGAAGCTATCAAATAAGATGATAGAACTCTTTCGTATACAAGAATTCATAGACAAGCAAACGTATCATCTTGATCTTTCAGTCATCTATAGAGTTCATTCTGTCTTTCATGTATTTCTTTTAGAGTCGTATAATCGTAGACTAAACGATGACTCTATACTCAATTATTTCATACTCGAGCTTATTGATGATGAGCAAGAATGAAAGATAGAAAAGATTCTACAGAAGTGAAAAAGAAAGAGAATCTTATATTATAAGATACAATGAAAAGAATATTTCATTGAATATGATCAATGAATATCGAGCGAAGATATGAAAGATGTCTCGAAGCTTATAGAAGCTTTCAAAACGAGGCTGAAACATGAACGAAAAGCATAATCACTCACTTTCAAGCATAAATTCATTATTAGAAAAGAAGAATCACTGTATTATGATAGTTTCGCCTTCTAATGAAACGATCACATATGTAAATCAACAGACAGAAGAAAAAAGCGCAAAGACGCTCAAATGCGCTCGACAAGAGAGCGCAATTATCACTTCATCAAACATCTCTCACACGAAGCAAGATCGCAGACTTCTTCTTCTCTTTCATTGTCAGATTTACATTGAGACGTGAAGACAGAGATTCGAAAGACGACAGATTGTGCTAAAATATATCAGAACAATTAGAAACGCTGACAAAACAATATATAATTGAAATTGAATGTATTGCAAAGCGCTTTACATTCAGAATTTCTTTGACAATGTCATTGACAATCATTATCTCTTTGAGAATGAGCTTTTGAATCTCTAGAGACTTGAGTTTGTAAGCTTTCTCGAGATGATTCTTCACACGAGTCGCTGTTATCAACTTCTTGTAAAGAATTTTCTGATGAGCAGTAAATGTCTTCAGAGCGACATTCTCTTCTTCATTCTCAATCGCACTATCATGAATTTTCTGCAGATGAAAGAATTCATTGACAGTTGAAATGCAGATGTCGAAAATCTAGACATTGAATCATGAGCGTTTAGCAGACGTATTATATAAGTATACTCACTGCGATACAGAAATTCTCATTACTCGCACAGCGAGCACACTTCTTGTACATTGTCTTTCTTTGAAAGACGACGTCACACAGCGATGCTCTATTCTTGATGTGTAGAACTCGAGCACACTTTATACAAATCATTCTATCTAGAATTTTGAAATCAGCAACACTTCTTTCGCTTATTCTCACAATTGACAGCTGAAAAGCATCAGTAACGACATCAAGAAGTGAGATAAGTGAATCTCATCATCATTCTTCGATTTCGCGAAGTCTGTGAATTCGATAAGATCGTTGACGAAGCGTCAGCAATCATTTCTTCTCTCATTGTCTCTTAAATTTTCTCTTCAATAGCTGAGATGTACTTGAAAGTTTGAATAGTAGAAGAGATGAGCTCTCGATCAGAATTTGACAACATCTGCATCATCACGAGCGATTCAGCATCAGCAGCATCACAATCATCACGTCTGATCAATGTCTTTTGAGCAGACTTATGATACTGTTAGTCGCAGTAATAGTCGTGAAATCTCAAGTTGTGACATCACTTACTTTCGTAATGATCTTGACTCAAGCATCAGTCGACTTTATCATCTTACGACTCTCTTTGAACGTCGCTGCGCGTTTACGACTTATGATCTAGATCTCTTACTCTTACTATACAGATATACTCAAAGTTTGTCAAAAGTAATCACACAATGATAAAGATATGATCGTGATTGAAAAAAGATGAAGTTAAAGAAAATGAGAAGTTGAGAAAAACTGAAAGAGCGATAAACAAATCAACAATTATTATTCACTCTTGTCTACGCTTTATCATCTCAATCACATCATCTACTTGAAAGATAAACAATGTCTATGTGCTATCTACACGTCATCATTGCTGTCATTCACATCAACTACACATCACATATACTATCTATAATGTCATCTATACACATTATAATCGAAGATGAATCATCATTCGATCGAAAGTTTCTCTTTTTCTTGTTTTCTCACAGAGATTTGAAGGTTTTTATCGAGAGCTTCTAGAGCAAACTCATGAGTGCGCGTCATTGTTTATCATAGTAAGCAAAGACATTAATTCTTGAGATCGAGAATGAACTCACTTAGAAGAGAAGACAATTGTCATGATGAATTGACACATAGAGATTAGATCAGAGACTAGAGTCAGAGACTGAGTTGAAGATCAGATCTGAGTTAGCTCTGAAACTCTATGACTCTGTCAAGACATCGTTTAGACTACGTCATATCTTCGACTTAATATGTCATGAGTTATGTCGTGCTCGACTTGACAATGCTTGACAAACTTTCTATAGTCAATCGATTTTCTCGAGTTATCGAGAGCTTCTTAATAATTAGCTCTATCATAATATATACTCATTCTGTGCCTGCTTAGAATATCACATTGTCATATCACTCTTATAGATCTCGTCTGTTCATCTGATAGACTTGATCATCACACTCATCTACTCGCTCATCTACTCGCTCATTTACTCACTCACCTACTCGCTCACTCAAATTTTCTACCGAATTTTCTAACAAATTTTCTATCGAATTTCCTAACAAATTCTCTATCAAACGCTTTATCAAACGCTCTACATACTTCAAATTATGAACGCATAACATGAGTCAAACAGTGCTTCAAACAATGCTTTCTACATGACTTGAGAACAGTACTGTTACTCTCGTGATTAGTAATCTTCGCTCTCAGTCGAAGATCGACGCTAGGAAATTCAGAAAATTCAGGGTTTTTACTTCTTCTTACTTCTTTCTTTCATAGTTTCTACTTTCTATTTCGTACGAAATAATGCTAATTAGCTCAATAAAATGCACTCTTCATGACTCGATATTAAACTTTCGATCAAACGCTCTATCAAATTCTCTACATGCTTCAAAATACGCGTTGAACGAACGCATAACATGCATCAAACAATGCTTCAAACAATACTTTCTACTGAGCTATCAACTGAGCTTTCTACTGAGCTTTCTATCAAACACTCTATCAAACATTCTACATGCTTCAAAATACGCGTCAATTGAACGCATAACACGAGTCAAACAATGCTTCAAACAATGCTTTCTACATGACTCTCTACATGACTCTCTTCATAACTTTCTTCATGACTCTCTATCAAGCTTCGAATTGCTTCGCATTCAAGAATCAAATTTGTTTTCTATCGAGCATCAAATATGACTTTATCATACACTTTACATGACTTTCTATTGAACATTCTACATGACTTTCTATCAAACATTCTACATGACTTTCTATTGAACATTCTACATGACTCTCTATTGAACATTCTACATGACTCTTTATTGAACATTGTACATGACTTTCTATTGAACATTCTACATGACTTTCTATTGAACATTCTACATGACTCTCTATCGAACATTTTACATGACTCTCTACTGAACATTCTACATGACTTTCTACCTCATTAGTTTACTCATTAACTTTCTCATTGACTTTCCCAGTGCATATATTAAACTGTGTAAATAGCTATTATTTAAATAGTCAAATTAATTATTAATTAACCTATTATACAAGCGCAATAACTATCTAGTCATTAATTCAATATTTGATTGTTAATAAGCAAAATGCGCAAATGTTAAAGAAGTCAACAAAAGAGATAATATCAATATTAGCTGAGTGCACAGCTAAATCAGCTAAAAATCAGCTAATAGTCAGTTAATAACTGAGAGAATCAGCTAATTTCAATTGTTAGCTGACATATGAGATTAACAGCTAACTCAGGAAAAGTCGGTAAAAACTAGCTAATATTGACTTTTTCCGTCTCACGATTTTGTCAATGAGTGTTTATGTTTAACTACATTCAGTTCTTAATACTATTCAGTCAAAAGATCATTTGAATTGAACTTCGCTTCATTGAAGTTTCAGTTATCATTCATCGATGAGTTTTTGCATTCAAGTCTGTGAATTTCTTGATTGTAAATGAAGTGCGTTTCACATTGTTGTGAGCTTCATCACAAGTCACTCTGTCTCAAGAGTTCAGAGATCTTCAATCTTTGAATGTCTTAATGAAAGATTTTTCTCTCTTGAGATTAAACATTACATCATAATCTATTTATAATTTATCGAGATGTTTTGAGAATGATTGTATGATGATGATGCAGATCAGTCTATTATCATTTATAGAGTGTTTTCTCTGATCATTGTATTTGTAAAATTCTGATCTATCATTTTTCTGTAACTTCAGCTTATAAATCTTCTTTCAAAGTGAGATCTCTTCGTATGCAAAGCGAATTTCCCAGTTCATTTCATCATCATGTAGATTTAAATGCTTCTGCATTTGAAATATTCACTGAGAAAGCAAGATTCAAAACACGTATACAAGATTAAGACTCTTGATAGAAATGATTAGTGCAAATGAGCTGTTATCAACACATGAACATTGAATTTCTCATTTACTCAAAGTATTGAAGAAACACTTAACATTTGCTAGTTGAGATTGAGTTTTACTGTCTCTGCGTAGATGTTGACTGAAATTTTCTCTGTGTCAATGTTCAATCACTTCAATCTGTGCAAGTACGAGTAATCAATTCAAAGCGACTAGATCGAGAAATATCAAGATCTTAATTCTTTGTTAATAGAGTAATTTTCACGACATGTTCAAATTACATATCTTTTCGAGTCTCATTTCATCTGCTAAATACTCATCATTTTGTCACGTCTTCATCTCAGTCATTACGAATATGTCAAAGACTTGATAAAGATATAGCTTTGTGACTAAGTCTTTGATCTTAATACATTCAATGAAGACAATCTTGTTTTCGTCATGCAAGAACAATCTGATCGCTTTCTTTCATCTGTCTGAGTCACTCAGATGCTTAACATCTTTCATGAGTATGTTTTGCAGAAGTCTCATTTCTTCATTAGTCTTTGCAATCATTGTAAGAGTCAATGATTTACTTACTTGTTTACATCAATGTTGACAGTTGAATTCTTTTGCTTGAAAGTTGAATCATCTTCATCAACATTTGTTGAATTCATCTTTTTCTTAGAGAAAGTGATAGTAGATTTTCATGATTGTTTCATCGCGAGTGTATTTTCAACAACAGTTGTATGACTGTTTACATTGATCATAACATTAGTTTGCATTTCAAGATCAGAGAAATCTTTCACATTCAATGATAATTCTTCTTCGCTAGATTGTGATACGATATTCATGAGATTTTCAGAAAGAGACTCAGACGAATTATTATTAATCAAATTCTGTGACGTAATATTTGCATTCAAAGAAATTGTACAGATCTTATCTTTGATTATCAACGAATCAGAGTAATAATTCTTGATGATATTCTCTTCATTTCGTGACTTTAATTTGACTCGCTTGCGTATTGAAATATTCTCATCATCACTATCTATCAAGATGATATTCTTGTAGTCATTATTGTCATCAATGATGATTCACTTTTCAATTCATATGCTTGAATTTTTGAAATGATTGACTGTACTGATATCATTTGACAATTTCTTGAGTGAGTTCTCTGTTGATTTGACGCTTGAAAAATGGCTAGAATTCTCTGTGATAATGTCTAAAATGTCTTTAGCTGAAATCTATATTCTCTAATACTCATGCATTAACTTATTCATAGTCACGATAGATGTCGAAGCTATGTCATTTATATGAATGATATGATGATCAATAATTGAAACTCTTTGATGTGTATCAATGATCAAGTCTGATTGAGCTTTGACTTGTATAGATAACATCATGACTGACTCTTCAGATGACATTTCGTTTCTTTACTTCGTTAAGCAATTATCAGAGCTGAGCATAGCATCTGATGTAACATTAGTATCAAATGATGTCTTGATGATTTCTATAACTTTGATAGTACATATCAGATGTGAGCATGATTAACTTCATCTTGAACGCGACGTGTCTTTGATCATTCTGTCATGAAGCATACATCGTTTGCTGAAATCATCTGTCGTCACTGATCACTTTCTTCATCTCAAATGTGTATTTGATAGTAAATGCATGTTCTTCAAGCTTCAAATCTAGCTTTAACAACTTCTTTCATTCATTCATTCAAAGATATTTGCATCATGAAGTTAGAATTCAAACTGTCTGTCTTTGACATCATCTGATAGACTGAGCAGTAGTTAATTGCTGAAGTATCGATTCGCGTCGCTGCTAACTAAAATACTCTCATATTCGACTCTCGATGATTCAAGATATGTTGCGTTGATGATACTGATCTTGTAAGCGATGAACATATGTTACTTGCATCAATGAAGTTCTCATCTTTCGAAACTGAATTCATTGAAGTTGTAAATGTGAAAGATATCATTGTTTATAATGACAATTTTTGAGTCTTGCGTCTTTCATTGGCAGCGTTACGACGAATGTTGAAGAGAACTCGTTGAATCAGCTTTTTACAAGTTGCATGAATATGAACAGTCTTTAGACCTTCAAATTGATCTGATCATTTGTTATTTAAAAACTTGATGCACGATTGTAATGCTTTGTTATTGCTGACTAACTTGATCTCTGTCAAGAAAGATCTATTTGTAGTCAGTTAAGCTGTGATTTGTTCATATATCTGTTCAACTTGTTTCGCGTTGATTTAAAAAGCATTGCACATCTGAGTTATATTGTTGAATTTGAATTGATTCTCATCTAGCTGATCATCAACGTGTTTAAGCGTGATGTTTCTCTTAGATGTGTGATACTCACTATTCATATTCATCATTGTCGCTCGTTTGAGTTGATTTTGAGCGAAGAATTGAGCTGATAAATTTAATGAACAAGATTAAGATAGAAGCTTGAAATGAGATGAAGTCTGACGCGTCATATTTGTGATCGCGCTCTATATGCAATTAGTGAGTTAAGTTCTCATCAATCATTGAAAGTGTTGAATATCAGTGACTAAAGTCAAGCTACATCTGAATGAGCGTTGCTTGCAATGAAGCATGACTCGTTGTATGTGAAGTTCTTTTAGACGTATTCTTAAGATTCATCACAATCAAAATATATCATTTACTCACATGATGTTGCTTTCAATTCTTTGAGCGAGAAAACTTAACTAAGCACATTGCAGAATGAAGATATAAATCAAGAGCATCATCGCAGCGATTCAGATAGTCTTGTGAATCAACATAAGTATGCAGTGACATTAAAGTGAGTAGATTGATTGATCTTCTAAAAGAGCACACACTCAAGTAGAATGAGCAGAAGATACTGTTTTAAACTATGAATTCTGTTGCAAATTTGATGTTCGATTTTCAATGAAATTATTATTACTGTGATATGAAGTTGAAAATATCGTTCTTGTCAAATAAGAGATTCACGCTAGTGTCGTAAATGAATTAACATGTTGATGATTGATTGTTTGATATAATGTTCAATGAATCACAAATAATTTGAACATTGCAAACTTCTTTGTTTTCATCATGATTTAGAATAGTATGTAGCAGTCGATACGTCATTTCAAATGTATAGTTCAGATTTCTTTTTAACTCATGTTCATTGCTGAATAAATTAAAACGCAAGTATCTGATGAGACTATCATGCTAAAATCAGACATATTCTGATCTTGGCTTGAAATCTATTTCGCTTTATTTCTCTCTTATTCATGCTTTAAGTTGTCAATCTTAGCTTTTCTACTCACAGAAATTCTCAGCGAACAGCACAACTCAATTACTATCAAATAACTTGTGATTGATTCACTTCAGTGCTCTTGTTGAGTAATTTCTTTAAGCTGAAGTTTGAATTGCTATCATTTCAAAGAGACAGATAATTTCATTCGTTATCATTAACTGTCTTACTTTCTTCAGATGATGTAGAGTCTCAAGCATTATCATGCATCATGTTATCTGCAAGTGATGTAATACTATTTTGCTTCTCTGCAACATCGTCGATTATTACTGTTTCAACGTTTAAATCATCACGCAGTTGATGTTCTATTGTCATGAAGTCAAGATCTGTTGATGATTTGTCATAGTCAATGTATATCTCTACTGTCTCAAATTCGACTTTTAGCTCGTTCAGCAGATGAAGTCTTTTAGAATAGTCAACTTGTAGACTCGATCAGTTAATGATAACGACAAATGAATTTCTTGAGTGATTGCATTCAACTAGAAGATGATCAGAAAGAAATTGAAACTCAATTTTTGTATCTTCAATCATTATGAAAATAATCATTGACTTTTCTTTCTCTTGATAGATATCTATCATGCATGTCTTTACATTCTTCATCTGCAAATCTGACATCAATCTCTTTTTTAGTAAAGCTATCTGTGTTGAATACGAGATGAGAAGAAGAATGTTGATTGAGAAAATCTCTGTCTTGATGTAATCTACGATGAGACTGAATTTTATCTCAACTTCAATATCATTCTGTTTGAATTTGATGACATCAATCATGTTGATTTTGCTGTTGACATTGATGAACGTAATAGACACAGTGATGTCACAGAAGATATTCAACACAGCAATTGCAAAAGCGATATTTAAACAAAAAATCATATTAATCTCGAACAGCACTTTATTTCTATACCAGATTTTTGATATGATGTTGTTTAAAATCAAAATAATACAATATTGTTTTTTAAACATTTGATGAGAATAATCATTTATCATGAATTTATCAAACAAGAAGCAATTAAAATAAGATGTGAAACAGTTTTCTTGAACATCTTTCTGAGATGATAACAGTTGCTCATCATCTTTAAACATGTGAATAGTAGTAGCATTTTCAGCTTATGTCATATCAATGAAGATCTCGACATTCTGAAGTCTGATGATTTCTTGCAAGATGACATGATCAACTTTAAACTCTTGTATGAGCGAATCATCACTGATAGTTATTGTACAGATCATCACATAAACATCTGTCTTGAGAATATTCTTACGAAGCTTTCACTCATGAAGATTTATTTATGCTCTGTCTTGTGAATTCAATTGTTCTTTCATCTCTACTCTGATTCAGAACTGTGTGAAGTTTCAAATGTATGCTTGATGATCAATCTTGTTCGATTGCTTGTTGAGTTTAAGCTGAGTGCAATGACTTAGAAATTTCTGTTTCATCTTATTCTTTGTCTTGTCTTTCACTTGTATCAAGCGAAAAGTAGTTGTATCATGATCATCTTCAATCTCTTCAAAATCATTCTTTGAATTGATTTCATCGTCGCTATTGAACTCATTACTTTTCAAATCATCATTCTTGAGTTTGATAATATTGAGTTCACTAATCTTGAAATCATCATTTTTAACATCATCATTCTTGACATCATCATTCTTGACATCATCACTCTTGATATCATCATTCTTGACATTGCTAATCTTGAAATTATTCTTCTTGAGATCATCATTCTTAAAGTCATCATTCTTGAAATCACTAAACTTGAAATTATTCTTCTTGAAATCATCATTCTTGAGATCACTAAACTTGAAATTGTTCTTCTTGAGATCATCATTCTTGAAATCATCATTCTTGAGATCGCTAAACTTGAAATTGTTCTTCTTGAAATTATTCTTCTTGAAATCATCATTCTTGAGATCATCATTCTTGAGATCATCATTCTTGAGATCATCATCATTGAAATCATTGATCTTGAAATTGTTGTTCTTACTAGAATCATCGCTCTTGAGTGCAATAGTCTTGAGATCATCAATCTTGAAAACATTAGTCTTGAAATCATCATTCTTGATAATTTTCACAGAGATTGATTGATAGTTCAAAGTCTTAAAACTTGATGATTGATGTTTATTAAATTCACATAATCTCATAAGCAGTGTTGACATATTGACATTATGTACTCGATAACGACGATCATGAATTTCATGAGATCGAATTCTGCTCTTTTCAATCAGATGATGAATCATGAAATCATATATCATATTTGAAAGCGAAGCGATTTCAGTTCAATGCATCTGATTGAAATGAGATTTTTGAATCATATGCTTGAGATTTTTGTATGCAAGAACTTTGTGCTTTGTTGAGAATATATGATAGTGAACACAATATTAATTCATGATGTCAAGTTTCTTTTGACAAAGAGCTTCAAATTGCTTATGTAACTTAATGATGAACACATCTGCAGCGCAATTAAATGAGCTTAACATTTTGACTTTTTGATCAATGCTTATCAGCAGCAAAGTGATAACAACATTCATGAACATTTTGCTTGATTCAAATACATCTTTAATCAAATTGAAGTTATTCAAAAGAGTACAACAATACTGTAGTGTCTTCATCTGTTCTTCGTTGAGAGAAATATCTTATGCATTAAACTTCGCTTTGATATCATTGTCTTTGAATATGTTTATCTCTTTCTTTGTACACAGATCTTGATCAATGAGAATGTTTCTTCATTTGAAATTATGAACCAATTTCTTCTCATCAATATGAGCAGAATTCAGTTTTTTGATGACTGTTAATTGAATCTTGAACATTATGTCTGATCTCACTGCATTAACTTGAACGATAATTGAAGAATCTTTGAAACAGTATTCTTGAATTCGCTCGTGATTAGTCTTCTTTAGCATGAATCAAAGATCAAGAGTAGACTTCAGTTCAAGAATGCTTCATTCATTATTAATGCATGAATGATGAAGTGTTATCATAATATTCGTAGTTGACGTGAATATGAAAAATGTAGAAATGATTGTTGCAGTTCAGATCTCAATTTCTATTTGAATCTTAAAGTGATTCTTGACTTTGAATCAATATTCGAAGCATTTTGACAATTTAATGAAATTTAAATATTCTCAATTATCATCTGTTGTAGTAATCAAAACACGCAGCTTGCAGTTCAATGCTTGAGATTCAAAAACTACAATCTTCTGAACTTCATTCGCTTGTACAACATCTACATCTTCACACAATCAGCATTCGTGATCATCATGATAAGTGCAATGATATGATAAGCTGATAATGAAATAATTTTCTCTGATCGTAATCTGATCTTTTTGAATTGTGTGCTTGCTCAAAATGAAGTGATTGAATCAAAAATCTGTTAATGAAAAAACACGCTTTTGAGCACAAAAGTGCTGAAAAACTTCTCATTGAGCAAGAAATTGATCATTTTGCACAATGCTGATAAAAGTTGCAATGATTATCTTCTTAGTGACAGATGTTGTAAACAGATCATAAATGATGTGATGTATATGTGCAAGATGATCACTGACATCTTTCATGTAAAGCTTGATCTCATTGAATTGAGTTGTCGCTGATTGAAATTTCAGCTGAAGCAAGCTCAGTTGTTCATAGTCTTTAATATTAATCATCATCTCATCTTTGAGATTGTGATGCATGTACATCTTTTCAGTTCAAAATCTTGAGCTTTGACGTTGCTTCAAATACTTGTGAATGATAACATCTTTAATCATCGAATCGCTGTTGATATAGAAGACTCAGTTATGAATGATGTCACGTTTGAGTCTCTGTTCTTCAACTGATGTCACTAAGTGAAGCTTTACATCAAAAATGACGTTGACAGTTCAGTTTGAGATCATCTTGAAAATGATCTTCATCTTAACATAATATTCATCTTCAACACTTCTCATGATATCAATCGCTTCATTGAGAATATTTTACATAAAATAGTATCAGCTTTACTTTGAAGATAACGAGAGTACGCTGAGAAGAATTTATATTTTCGAGAAGTAAGAGTTCATCATCAGATAACTGATCTTCAATGTGTTTTTGCATTAAGATGATGAAGTTGACATTCTTACGTCGAAATGTCTGAGATGTGTCATAGTAGTTCGTCGTCTGATCATCTTGTGAAGCTTTCAATTTCTTCGTCATGTTGATTAATTCTTGCTCATAGAATGTGAGATGAAAGAATGAGAAGCTGTAGCAAACAATTTCACATTAGTCAATTCATTATGTATAACTTAAATAAATTGATCATCTGTAACTCACAATTAAAGAGTGTATAAAATGATTTGAAGTTTCAATGATCTGTAGTTGTAGCTTCAGTGAAGCGACGTTGAGATAAAAAAGTCGTAGCTTAAGATTGATCTTACTCAACGAAGTGAGTTAATTAAAGTAGAGTATATGTCAACAGCATCTGAAGTCAGATCAGTTTAATGTACATTGAAAAGTGCAAATGCTGATGATATATAACTCACAGAAACACACGTTGTAGCTTGATATTCACTGTAAACTGCACTTGTATGTTGTTGATAAAAAATGATACTTATCACAATGAGTGATGAGTGATGACTTGCATTTATGTAATGATTGAATGCAAATATTAAAGCAAATTCTGACGTGTTTGCTATGTAATATCTTTCTTATTTGTTTATGATGATTTGACTGAAAGTGATACATACTCTGATAGAGTAGACAAAAGATGAAACATGAAAGATGAAATTAATTCAAAAACTTACTATAAACTAATTGATTACGTAGTGTTGCAATCTACATGCTGTAACGTGAATATCTACGTTCAGCAGTGAATCGCGTCAAGACAAAGATGTGTGAATCGTTTGCATTGAATGAAATATATGTTCAATGAATCAGAACTACATTTGCGAAACGCTCAATCTGATTAACAAGCTTTCGTAGCAGCAGAAGTAATGCTCAGTAAAAGATTGAAAAATTTAAAGCAACTTTATCTCTTTTGTTATGTATATTATCGACGTGAATTGAGATGATCTCTATAAAACATTTATTCATTTCTCTGTAATTCATATTTCTAACAGACAGAATGCAAAGTATCTATTTTCTTAAAAACAGCATTCTCTGATTTATTCTTGTGAGAAGCTGCGCAATAGTGATAGAAGTGCTTTTGAATCAAGATGTGAAAATGTTTTTGAATATTCAATAAGACGACAAAAATCTACACTTTTAATCTGAAGAATTGCAGAAGAAGATGAAGAGATACTGTAGTACTTGAATGCATGTCTTGATAAGAATGCTTCTGAAGTATGAATAAAAAACAATTGTGTTCATCTAATTGCTGAACATCATCTTCAGTTCATAAGTCAGTCTGTCAAATTGACATATGTGTGAGATAGTCTCAATTCTACATGACAAGATTGTAGATTTTGCTATGAGCATCATGTGAGATTCAATCAATATTCTCTAGTTTGACAAACAACGTTATTGTGTTTCAAAAGCATCTTTCTTCTCACAAGCATGATTACAAGCAATCATATAATATGAGCTTTCAATCTTTCAAGAGCAGAAACATGTCATTTTATTTCATTCTCTTCTTGCTCACACTTTGCATAGACGTTATCTGAAGCTTCAACGTGTATTTCTTCTCTTGTTTGATCTCATCATTGATCTCACTGCTGACTATTTGAGTTGCATTTTGAAGTGAGATTTACGTGATTTATGTCGTCTTAAAAGTGATCTTCTTGATGAATTTGAGTTTTTCAAATAGAGCGACATCAGCGATGCTGTTGACGCGTTCAATGAAAGATTCACTATGCATTGAGTTGATAGAAGTACTAAGAACTTTCTTTAATAAGTATGTATGATCTGTAATACTTGAAGCATTGCTCATAATGATTTACATACATATCTGATCTAACGAGAATATTGAGTGAAATTTTCTCGTTCGAATTTGAATAAGACTCAACATCAGCAAACAAAGATGATTTGATTTAAGCATCTAGTCTGATCATCAATAAGCATCTTCATTGTTCAATTTCTATTGATCTCGAAGATTGATGATAGAAAACATTTGAACTGAATTAGATATAATGAGATCTGAGTAGAAATAAAATTCAATCTAATCAAATATGAACAGTAGATGCAAATCTTTAATACAGTACTTTAATTCAATTATTGATAATATTACTCTGCTATCGACTTGTTATTAAACGACAAGAGTATTCTTTGCATTAATCTTATTAGAGCGCAGTCTGATGTTCAAAAAGACTTGTATCTCTCTGATGAAACATGATCTAGACATCATTCTGTCAACAACATGATTCAAGAGAACAATTCAATGTTTCGCGCATGCTTTCATTGTGATAAGCTCGCGAAAAACATCAGTGAACTAAAGCGACATCTCGTCAAGTGTGAAGTGCTCATACATAAGCAGCTTCGAACAAGACTCGAGTTTAAACATTCATTGATAATCGTATCAACACTTGATGTTGATCAATGAAAGAAAATTAATGATGTAGCTGACACACGTCTTACAGAAGATATTAAACAGAAGAATTGTCAGTGACTGAATTCGAAAGCAGATAATAAACTACATGAAGTCAGTGATATGCTAGATTCAATCAACAATGAAAGACAGTCAGTTTCTATATCAAAAGAAAAGAAATATGCATCAGATGAAGATCGAACTTCAATATAAACTGAATTTATTCATGTTGAGTTGAAACTTCTGTCAACGTCTTCAATTATACGATTCGAGTCATTCAAGAAGATTATCGAGAAAAGAGCTGCGATGATCATTGACATATCTGTGATGATCTTTGAAGAAAGATCAAGAAAACGTTAATGAAGATGTGATGATTCATATATTACGAAGTATCATTTCTTTCAGAACAAGACAGACTATGCATTCATATTATGATTGTATCAAACTAGAATTACGAAAGAAAATGTACATAAGTACTTCAATGATATATGATTACATTCACTTCACTCGTCGCTAAGCTTTTGAACGTCTGATGAGTGATTGAATTTATTGCATCAAATATCATACAATATTGATAATGAATAATGACAGTCAAGAGCATTCTGTATATCATTTATGTATGAAGAAGCAGATGCAGTTCAATATGATATTAAATATCAGAATATTATTGACTCACTTCGTTTTCTTCTGAGACATTGACTCTTTGAAAAAGATCTCGTTTATGCGTTCATTTGTCATTACAATGCGAACAATTGCTGAGTTTATAGTGAGATGCATATGATCGACTGATGATGAGAAACACAAAAGAAGCTTTCTGATGACATCACTATAGTGTCACTTCTACTGACAACAGACAAGACAGTTCTGATTCAACATCAAAATGATCTCGTCACATGATCTTTTTATCTCATCATTGAGAACTTGCTTCAATGTATATGATGAGCACAATTTAGATCAGAAATGATTCTTCAGACATTTCTTCTCATCATCAACAGCGATCGCGATAGAATAAAGTCTCAGATTTGACATATGACTTTATCAACTATACTTGAACGTAAGCAGCATCACTCTTTTAAAAATATGTTTAATACTCATTATATCAGCAATTGAGAAAGCAATTAAAGATGATGTTGACATCATCTGCGCTGATGATCTTACAAGAAAGTGTCATTCTATTATCATTAAATTCATGATGAACTATGAAGAACAGATTTTAATTATAAGCATAAAGAAGAATCAGCAATACTCTATCTGTCAGATATTCTTTCAGAAAAGAGAGAATCTCATGAATATCTGACAGTCATGTACTCATCAATTCACTCAGAGACAGATTCAACAGCAGAAAAAAGACGATATTTCTAAAAAGAATAGTATCTGAGTTCATTTCATTCACAACTTCGCGTGATCTCATTACATGATTAACATACACGAGTGTATGATGATTGATATTTTGCATCAGTTACTCAAAGACACGATTATCTACATGCTCAATTGACTTGATGAACTTATTGAAAAGAGAATTGTTGCATCTAGAAAGAAGAAAGAATATCAACTGCATATTAATCATGCTTTCAATGTAGCTCAGTTGAACGAACGATTTTGCAATGTATTTGCATTCGTTGAACTCAAAATCTTTACAAAGTATAACATCATCAAACAGTGAATGACTTCAAATAGAAAGATTGTGACTCATTAGATACTTTCGATCATTGCATCACTGCTTACTCATGAATCATCTGCAGCAATGCATTGTACTCGAGCAATGATAGATTTTATAATGCTCGCTCAATATACATCATATGACGAAGATATTATTAGATATATGCAGCACGTTCTTTTTTGATGAAACAAATTAAAGAAAGTTTTTCAACATCTTTGATCTTTTGATACAGATACACAACAGAAACATTTCAATATTTTGAAGTTTCATGCAATGACTCATTACACGAATTTCATTCATTGATATGATGTTGTCAACAATGTTAACATGAAATATGAGAAGATCTGTCATAGACATCTGATTAAGAAATTCTTTGATCACACAAATAAACATGATACTTTTCTGAATCAACTGATACATCACAACACAAGACATCTTAATCTGCTAGCAATGAAGAATGTACTATTGTATGAAAAGACTAAATTTATTCAGGTAAAGAAGAACGTGATGAATGCAATGATAATAACTCTCTGTCGAGCTATTGATCTTAGCAGATTGAGCATTTCAGTATCACATGCACAGTGCTATCAGATTCTAAATGCAAGACTAAATTCAAAGAAATGATGTTTTATGTTTACACTGATGAAGAATCTCAATATTTTCGAATTTCTGAACGCGTTGACTGTGTTCATTCGTGAATTTCGCAATGTCATAGATGAAATTCAAGTATTCAATCATGATCTTGATAAGCAAGTCAAGAACGCAGTCGATGCAGAATCATTTTTTTTTCCATTAAGTGCATGCAGTCTATGACTATGACACTGTCTAAACGTTGTATGTATGCTAAGTTACATGTAATTTGATCAAAGTCGCTGCTTTATATCTTTTCGTTGATCAATCACATCAATAGTTTGTGCATACAAGCACTCTCGCTCAAACTCTCGCAATCGTACTTTCGTTTTTCTTCGTTTCTTCGCACTCTTCGCGTTCTACTCTTTTGTTTCTAATAGTCATTTTCTAGTTGCAATTCAAGTATTTTTCAAATACTTTAATGTTGCAATTCTTTTGATTTTGATGATGAACAGCGTCAATATGATGTTTGTGTTTTTGAGCTGAGTCTTTTTCTTAAGCTTTATCTGCTCTGATCTATAATGCTTGCAATTTAGTAGTAAATGCTTTGACGTTTGACTTGCATTGCATATTTCATAGCATTTGTTCGAATTATTCTCTGATAATCGATGCAAATAGCTCTTGAAATAGCTGTGTCTCATTTTCAACTGACTAAAGATTGAAAACGTTAGTCTATCGATTTTTCTAAGCTCTTTTAGTGATTTCTGACTTAGATTCACGTTCGATATGTGCTTTCAATACTGATTTCCCTTCTTGATGCTGCTTTTTCAGACATTTAATCATTGTAATTTCGTCTCTTTGCAAATTTGCTTTTTGACGAAGCTTATGATGATTGCTTTCATATTGTCGATAACTGATAATTCTTGAGCAGCGCTTTTGATCAATTGATCTGCTTTTTCATTTTCAATAATGCTCTTGTGACTTGATATTCACTGTATGCAAATTTGACACTGATTCTGACGTAAATTGATCAAGTTTTGTTGTATGTCATTGAATAACTTCACATTGATGATCGACAACGAGATTTACCTGTATGAGATGCTGACTACGAATCTTCTGCAAGCTATGCTTATCAAAAGAGCTGAACAATCTCATCAACATCGACAGAGCAGTAACAGCGCTTTACTCACGCGTTGAGCTCACGCACAGTCGAAAAGCGAGGTAATAACAACGCAGTCGTTGACGCGTTGAAGCTCGCACATACACAGAATGACAGCAACATCTTTGCATACAAGCTGCAACTCATATACGACATATACACATATACTGCGAAGACAAGCCTCAGCTTTTGCGCACATACAGACAGACGTGATGCAGTAAATCGATCGATTTTTCGCATTTTCAGATTGATTTACACGCAGCGCAATCACACACAGAGCAGTAACAGCGCTTTACTCACACGTTGAGCTCATATACGACATACACACATATACTGCGAAGACACGATTCAGCTTTTGCACATCTACACGTCAACGTGATGCAGTAAATCAATCGGTTTTTCGCATTATCAGATTGATTTACATGCATCGCAATCACATACACTGCAAAGACACGACACAGTCTTTGCTCATATACACAGAACGACAGCAACGTCTTTGCGCATGCGCTGCAACTAATATACGACATTCACACAGTCATTGCGAAGGCACGATTCAGCTTTTGTGCATCTACACGCTCGTGTGATGCAGTAAATCGATCGGTTTTTCGATTTTCTGATCGATTTACATGCGTCGCAAATACATAGATCAAAGCTCATTTACTTTCATTTACATAGATCAAAGCTCATCTAGCTCGCTTAGCTTGATGATCATACAGACAAGTCGAAAGCTCACATTGAAGTGATCAGCTTTCACAATTTTGAGTTGTCTATGTGATCACTTGATCACATAGACAGTTCACGCGCTCGTATGCGCACTCTATTGATGTGACTGTTCAATGAAAAGATATACAGCAGCGATTATGACTAGATTACATGTAATTTAGAATACACACAGCGTCTAAATAATGTCATAGTCATAGACTGCATGCACTTAATAAAGAAAAAAAAACTAAAAAAACTTCACATTGATGTTGCTCTTTGTATTTAATCTTTGCAAAGTTATTTGACTGTTCATGTACACTCAAATTTCGCTGTTTTTGAGTGCTTTTTCGCTGCACATTGCGATTGCATCGCTAATAGCTTGCAGTTTCGCCTATTGAAAATATGCTGCATACGTTGTATGCAGCATACATAAGACACAATTTCTATGCTGATTTTCTCATGACTCAAGAGATTTTCTCTTTTCTTGTGACTAGATTCACAGTTCAAAATGAGCAAAATCTCTCACTGCTCAGATTTTGACAGTTTACTTCTTAAGCATGAGTCGCAGATGTTTTGTCAGCGATATGCATGTGTATCGCAGTCGATTTCTTCTCTAATCACATCGACATGCACTACTGTTCTCTCAAGCTATACAGATGATGTCTTTGACTAGAAATTGATTCTATCATCAAGACATTCAAGAGTCAAAGTTCAGTGAAGAAATGAGATTCTTGAAATCAACAGTTGTCGTCATTGTATATAATGTTTCGCAGACACTCACTTCACTTATAAAGTGTGCAACTCATCTGTTTCATGTTATCTGTAGAGATCTTTCTCATGCAGATTGATCATGTCTTGCAGAAATGTTCATCTGCTACACTTTTAATCAGACAGCGTAGTTCAATCAATTCTCTACTAATTCGCTTATGTTTCTTTTCTTTTAATGAAGTCTTTTCATCAGCATGTTGTTTATGTATAGAATGTCTGTGTCTGAACGTCTGTTAAATGATATTAACAAGATTCTCAAGTTTGTTTATGTTGAACTTAATGAGACTCATGAGTTGCTTATGTTGTAGTAACAGACACGCAGTCTTAACAAGATTTATACGTAGTTAGCATGTAAATTTAAAGAATGTTTGTGATTCAAGTTCTTTCTGCTAATCACTTTCAACAGATTAAACATAAGAATGTTCTGTCTCAGTTCTTGTCATCATGAACGCAGCGACAAGATACTGAATTGAATGATTTTCATAAGCGATTTTTCTCGTAGTTCTGCGTTCTATTTGACTTTCTCATCTGCGTGCAGATTGCTTGTAGCATGCGAATTGAGATTATTGAAGTCTGCGCGATCGCGAAAACTCTGCATGCGATCAACGCACAGCGCTTCATCATCACGCAGCGTCTCAATGTCATTCAAACTTCTGATGCAGAATCATATTTTATAACAATTCATGACTTTCTTGTATGCTGAAAGTGAGATGAAAAGAATGAGAATGATTCAAATAGTCTCGTCAAAGATAGAGTTATCTGTGCATTGAACTGACAGAAGAGTGAAAAATGAAGACGTGACTGTATTCTGATACAAGAATCATCTGCTTCAAGTAATGATTCATCAGACACATTAAATGATCATCTGTCTAAGTGATTACAACTCATCATATCAATCATTGATTGATTTCAATGAAATAACAGAGACTGTTTCTTGAAATACACTGATGCTTTCATTGATCTACTGAAGTCTTGAAATAAAAATACATAACAAAAAGTACATGAAATGATGAAGATAAAACATTGATCAAAACAAATATTCAAGAATTCTCATTTCATCAACGACAGAAGATTTTACAACATGTTGACAATTTTACAAAGTTTACATGTTGTGTTGACAATCACTAAGCGAAAGAAAGTAGAACAGAGAGACTTCTTTTACATTAATAACTTCGTTGATTGAGACACTTACAATATCTTTTATGACGAAAACTTTCTTACTAATGAAACAAGAGCAGTCAAGAAGTTCAATGAACTAGATAAATAGTATGTACGTAAGTGTTATGTGTTACAGAGACAGAAAAAGCAATCAAGGTTAAATTTTCTTTATTATGATCAACAAAGATAATGAACAGTTTCAAAGAAACTTGAAGTGACTCAAAATGAACACAAATTTGACTTTGCATTCGATCTATCAGAGATTCTAACTTTCTTCAACATTCTCATTTCAACTTCAAGAAAGTGTGTTCAGATCTTCGTCAAGTCAACATATAAAATTATTGAGTCAGTAAATAAGTTTTTTCTCAATTTGTCATTCTTGACACACTGAACATTTTGCTGAAATCGAGATACTTCATATGTTGACTTTGTTTTTATAAGCTTTCAGAACATTCTGAAGTCAACTATGCTTGTTGTTGCAGCGATTTTTTCGAAGACTTTGTTCACGATTGATGTTTGTTTGAATTTGATAAGTTGATCTGAATACATCTTTTGTATCATATTGATGAGAGACAATGTTTTCTCTTTGAACATTCTCATTTTTGATAACAAATGTATAAATGTTGTGTGTGATATCAATTGATTTGATACATCATCTTATTTTTTCTTGTCACACACTTTGCTGAACAGAATGACATTGACTGAATGTTCATTGAACTTTGTTCATACTTTTAAAAATGTGTTATATCTTAGCAAGTTGACTCTTTAAATAAGTATAGAAAAATTCGAGAAGTTCACAAAATCTGAGATGAATCTTGAGTTCTTGATAAGACATAATATTAAATTTGAACTCTTGAAAGATTTTTAAATGCTTCTGTATTTTTTTATTCTTTTGCTTCATTACAACGTCTTCAATAAAGTCTTCAACAGTCTCTGTCTCGACAGATCAACATCATAAGAATTCAACATCAGAAGTCACTTTCAAGAGTAAATTTATGATTCATCTGTTCAATGACAGACAGATTGAATTCTTGATTGAACTTTTCTGTAGTTTATCAGCGTGATAAAAATTCAACATCAGAAATCAATTACAAAAGTATATTCATGATTCATCTGTTTAATGACAGACAGATTGAATTCTTGATTGAACTATATTGTAGATCAGTATAATAAGAATTCAAAATAAGAATTTAACATCAGAAATCAATTACGAAAGTATATCTTTGATTTATCTGCTCAATTGCAGACAGAGTTGAAACTCTGATTGTATTATTCTGCAGATCAGCATAATAATAATTCAAAATAAGAATTTAACATTAGAAGTCAATTTCAAGAGTATATGTGCTTTGCTCTCAATGTAGTGTGTATGCTTGAAGATGACAGAAAGAATTAAAGCTGTGTAAGAAAAATCTTAAGCTAAGTGATCAAGTTATTAATCAGATAAATAAAACATGACATCTTCGTCAGCGATGAAGAATTTTCATCAGATAAATGAGTCAACATTCTGAGAGTTGATCTTTTTGAACTCAGCTGATGAATCAACAGCATCAGTCAATAATCATTGAGCTGAGAATTATATGATATGTGTATGCAGAGTTGATTCTCTTTCTTTGAAGCTCTGATTTCAAGTCTTCAGACATGTTTTGAGCTTCAATTCATCTGTTCAATGACAGACAGAATTGAAGCTCTGATCAAACTTTTCTGTAGATCAGCATAATAAGAATTCAAAATAAGAATTTAACATCATAAGTTAGTTTCAAGAGTATATTCATGATTTATCTGTTCAATGACAGACAGATTAAAATCTTGACCGAATTTCCTTGTAGAGAAGACTGCATGTACATTGCAACTATTATCACTGTCAATATATATCTTAGCTGAGTTTGCATCGACAAAGACGCTGTTGTTTATGATTGACAATACGATTCAAAAGAAGCGCTTTGAAGAGATATTCTTTCAATCTTGATGAATTAATTGAAAAGTCTCTGAAATCTTAGAATTTCAGTCTTAAAGATTTATGCTACGTTTTAATTCAGCACAAACTCGACAGAAAGAGTATATTGTTGAAGATAGAGACTAAATCACTAGAAAGATTAAACGACGAAAGAAGAAAATATATGTGTTGATACAATAATTCACTGTTATATATTAAGAGAAAAAGATAAGAGATAAAATTAAGAAGAAGAAGAAGAAAGATGATTTGATGATGTATAAAAAAGAAGAATAACTGAGACAGATATTTGAGATTTATATAGTGTAGAATGATCTCTGTCAGATGATATGAACTTCTTGAAAAATGAAAGATGAATATTCATAGCTTACTAATCTTTGCAATTAACGAATGATGAAGAAAATATGTCTTTTCAAACGAAGATGAAGTAAGAAGCATGAAAACTGTCATTCTACATTCAATTACTTCTCACATCACGTCTTGATATTTGTAGAACTTTTATTATTAGTGATATATAGTAGTAATATCATATTAATGACGTGAAATTATATAAATGCTTGACAAACTGTACTTGTATGATATTTTATCTTAAGTCTCACTGCGATTGATTTATGTTGAAGAAATGAAGCATGTCAATGTTCTTAGATGAATGATAATTGATATGAGATAGTACTAGATTTATTGGACTGAATCTAGATTCAATGAATCACTAAGATTGATCATTATTAACTAGCTTTAGTGTGAAACACGAACGTGAAAGTCACTCATCATACTAGATTTATTGACTTGAATGTAAACAATAACTACAATAACACTCAACATGATTAAAGTAATGACTAACAAGACTCTTGATTCAACGACATAATCTAAAAATATCATACGATCTCAACTAAAAATAGATGAATCAGTATATCTTTTTATCTCAAGTCATTTACAGCATGAAATGAACAAGTTAAATATTCTAGACGTCAGATTGAACACATGCAAAGTCAAAAGTCTTTTCGATCAAGTCTTTGCAGATGTATATAAACAATTCATTAATGTTTTCAACAACATTTTGAAATCTCGAAGAGACAAGTGTCTTGTCTTTATAGCACAATGATGCAACTACAATAAGAGAAGACGAGTCAAAACTTGAACAGTAGCGTCTGTGAATGAAATTTAGCACATAGTGACATCATCTAGCATATTGAATTCTTTAAGTACGAGTTTTTCTTCGACTAACGACATCGATATGCATGAATCTGTCAAGACAGTACAGAACATCATGATTCAAGTTCATTGCAATATTTTTCATAGTATTTATTGCAGATCACAAGATCTACTAATATCAGGCATTGCAAAGAGCATGATTGAGATCAATGACTTAAACTTTACGACTTTTATAGATCTAATAAGTCTGAAGTTGAGCTATAAAAAAAGAAAATATACAATTTTCTATGAACATGATGATACAGCAAACATCAGCATAATGAACGAGCGAGAATGAAAAGCAGCTTTTACAGAAATGCACATAAAGAGATTCTTATGATTCTGCTTCATCATTAGAAGAAGCAAAGTGATTTCAAAGATCAGTATGTATTCATAACTCATTTTGATGCTATTTAACTAACTGCTTTGCATATCAAAATGCAAAGAAAGAGCGCATCATCATTATCAGAAAACGCAGCATCGAATGATCAAGCAAGTAAGCGAGTTGAAGACAGAATCGTTCAAGTCACTATGTCTTATAACAACTATGAAATACACAGCTAAAAGAGTAACAATATCTGATCAATTTGATATTCATTGAATCGATCATTTAATCATCATAGAGAATGTTTGAATCGACATTTCTCAGCTAGCTTGTCAAAATTCTGCTAATATAACATGTGAATGCATCATTTGTTTACTCACTCGATTTTTCCCTTCAACTAAAGTATTGATATCTCTCATCAATACATCACATCATCACTTTGTATTTTCAAATGTTAGTTGTTAACTATACTATCTACTGTCGCTTCTATTGCAGCTTTTATTGCTTCAACAATTGACAACTTTCTTACAATATTGAGAATGTTTTACGTTCTCATCACAAGCTCAAGTCATAGTGTACACACTTCAGTTCTCATAAACTTTAAAGATAGAACTGCAGCTGATATCAGAACTGACAGACGAAACGAGACATCATCTCGAAAACTACAGATTCGAAACATTCAAAGCACTTCAAAGACTTGTCAAACAACGATTGCTATAATGATGATAGATACGAAGAATACTTAAATAGCAATATAAATGAATCGACGTTTGATGAGAGTGATGTGTGAATGAGTGTCAGACTTTTCACGTCTTTCAGCGTTTCAAGTACTGACGAAGAAAAAGACACAGTCAATCTCAACGATTCAGTACTTCAAAAAGCGACGACGTCATGACAATAAGAAGCGCATCGCTCATCATCAGCGACGTGACGAGTCAAGCAGTCAAAATCAATCGTTCAAATCAACATCTTTCAAGTCATTTCAGATTGATCGTTCTCGACAACATATGAAGAATGAGTCAAAGAAATCAAAACAAAGCTATGAGAGTTCAGTTATTAAAAGAATCTATCTATGATTAAGCATAAAACGACAAGAAAGAGAAATATTCATTAAGAAGCATGCATCAGTGATAAAGAATTATCTGCTCTACATTCAAGCTGAAATTCTGAGTGATCGAGCGAGTAAGAAGATCACGTCATGATTGAATGACATCAAGTCATGACTTAATGATCAGATTTGTAAAATATGAATCAATATGATCAAACATCTGAAAACATCAATGAACAACTCGCGCTATAAAGTTGACTTCATTTTCATGCTTCATGAAGCGCATGTTAAAACTCTTTCACATGAAATTATGTAACAGCAATGATTAGATAATCATTGAGTAATCAGAGTCTTGAAAGTGATCGCTCTGATCGCTTGAATCAGAAGTGATCACAGTGAGCATGATGAGCATGATGCTCATCTTGCTCACCTTGCTTGAGAATGATCGAAGTGATCATTCAGAGCAGAGATGACTTGACACGATTCTTCTATGTCTATATAACGATGATCATTCTCTTAGATAGAAGCTTCGTGCTCAACTCATGTAATAGTCAATACAGTCTATTGTCTTAGCTATTCTCAGATCTTCAGTCTAGTGATTAGTTTGTTACTATACTGATCTCTGTTTATATCTTGTGTTGTTAAAGAAATAATCGTTACACTTTGAGCATCACTCTTTCACAAGATATCAGAGCATCATCTTATCATGATCATTATGTCATTCTCAGAACGAATCACATCAGCAGACATCACTGCATTCTCGAATAGCAAGTCATCGATTAAGATATCGACATCGAATCTGTACTATGAAGATAGAGACAAGCTTGACGCTTTTCTTATACAAGTGAACATCTATGTCAGAACACACAAGAAACTAAGTTCATCTCATGACAAGATATTGTTTGCATTCTCATACTTCAGAGAAGATGTCTTCAAATGATTTAAATCATTGATAAAGAATCACTTGAAGAATAAGTCAAAAGATCAAGAAGATGAGACTAACAGAGTCTTTGAAGACTTCTCTAACTTTGAGCAAGCAATACGAAGAATGTATGAAGACATAGATGTGAAATGAATCATCAAACGACAGCTGTATGATATTAAGCAATCAGAATCAGCATTCAAGTACGTCGCTGCTTTTTAGTCAATCGCAGCAGAGATCGAATGAGATGACTCGACTTTTACAGCACAGTTTTATAGAGAACTGAAGAATGTGATAAAGAACAAGATAACTCGTATGAATAGACTCGCGACTTTGCATGCTATGATTAGCAAGACAATCGTGCTGAATAATCGACAGTACGAGCGAAGACTTGAAAAGAAGAACAAGATCGCTTATGTCTCAGTTGCACGAAGCAAGAGAAAGAAGAAGCAATTCTATTACAATTCTCAGTCTATGAAGTTAGATGCAATTTGAAAGATATCAATGAATGCTCGCGATAAAACTGTTCAGCAGAGCAAGACATGTTATACATGTGAAAAGCTAGATCATTTCTTCAGAGATTGTACTCAGAACAAGTACAAGAACAAGTCAAAGCTCTACGATAAACAAGACAAATCTTTCGCAGCAACGAAAGAAGATCAGAAAAACAAGCATCAAGCGTTGTCGTGAACAGCATGTTACGAAGACAACTGTCACATTCATCTGAGCAATAAGAAAGATTCTGATTGATACTTGAAATTCTCATGAAAGAATCATTTCTACGCAGCAATTCATCATCAGTCAGAAGTGCATGATGAGAAAAGTGACGAAAGTTCGTTCACTATGATCATGAAATCAGAGATTCTCGACAGCGAAGCATATGACTCGAATAAATCGAACAGCACTGAAGAAGCTATTCATCAAGCAGTCGAGAAAGAAAATCGACTTAGCGAAATTCTACGAGCATTCACTATCGCAGCAGAAGATGCTCTCAAGAAAGAAGAAGATCATCTTGAAGTAAAGAAAGATCTCAGAAAGCTTACAAATCAGACGAGTTTTATAAGCATGTACAACGAATTGTACACTCTCTTCAGACAGAAAGAGAAAGATTTTTCACAGCGAATGCAACAGATCAAGAATGATATACATCAAGTCATCTATGACACAATGCAAGATGAGTCGATCGCATCACGCAAAGACATTCGATATCGTGACATAGTCATGAAGAAGTCATTCACAGAAGTCAAGTTCATCAAGCAAGAAGAATATGTACTCTTCAATGAAGATCATATATTCAGAGAACTTAGACAGATGACAGAAGTTATCAGAAAGAGATTTGATCTGTGTGATTCAAAGAAGTATTCACGAAAGAAGATCGATTCAAATTGATTTCAGTACATAGAACAAGTACTTGAGAAGTGAGCTTTTAGTTCAAAAAACTAGAAGACTCTTCGATCGACATATTATTGAAGAAGTCTAGTCAAGAATCAAAAATCGAAAGCGTATTTATTTTCATGAATGACTTGACGCAGTTACGAGTCTGAGTCAAGATCAACGATCATACAGCACGTTTATTCATTG
>JAABUO010000552.1_pt1 | contig 68727 bp, 93 predicted proteins | sample 5559291 | NCBI WGS metagenome assembly JAABUO01 (sample SAMN10711878, study PRJNA513372) | rock metagenome | isolation source: Antarctica rocks | place: Antarctica: Victoria Land, Finger Mt sud | reverse complement strand
ACGTCGGCGTGGTCTACCAGGGCCCGGGTCATCTTGTGTAGGTAGTCCAGTCGGGCGCGCTTGGTCTTGCTGTGCAACGCAGCAACTTTGATGCGGGCCTGCATCCGGCGCTTGGATCCCTTCTTCCGACGGGCCAGCACCTGTTGGGCGGCGGCCAGTTCAGCTTCCGCGGCCCGGTAATGATTGGGGTTGGCGATGTGGCCCTGCGGGTCGCACTGGTCTTCACCGTTGATCAGCACCGGGACGTGCTCGGTCAAGCTGAACAGGTGGTTGACGCCCAGGTCACCACCGATCCGCCGGCCGGTCCTGGGCGCCGGTTCAGTGTCGGGGATGGTGACGGGCAGGACCAGGAACCAGCGGGCCCGGCGGCCCAGACCTTCCCGTTTGATGCTGATCTGACCGATGATCGCGCCTTCGGTCAACCTGCGGTGCATGCGGACGTCGACGTGGCCGACACCCTGAATCTTGACCTTCGCGTGGGCTTTGCGGCCGGTGTCGATCCATTTGATGCCGTCGCCGTGGCGGAAGTCCACCGAGTCCCACCGGGCCGATGCTTTGAACCTTGGGTAGCCCGGCGTCTGGCCGTCTTGGACGCGGCGGAAGAACGCGGCGAAGGCCTTGTCCAGCCGACGCAGTGTCTGCTGCTGGCTGGTGAAGGACCACCGGGCCTGATCCGGCCGCACCTCCCGGATGGCGGAGAGTTGCCCGGCCTGTCCGGTGTAGCGGATCCCGACCTTCGCCAGCTTCCAGGCTTCCCGGCGTTCCTCCAACGCCGCGTTGTACAGCTCGGCGTGATCGGACATCATCTGGCTCAGGTTGTCCCGTTGCTTGGAAGTCGGGTACAGCCGGTAGGTGAACGCCTTGTGCATCACCGGGCCGCATTTCGGAGCCCGGATGGCTTCTGCAACTCGATGTAGCGGGTGATCGTCTCGGCGGAGACGTGGCCGACCGAGCACATGAAATACGACCGGGACCACAAGGTGCCCATCAGCCGGCGCAGATGAACGAACTCGGCCCGCAGCGTCCGAGAGGTGTACCCCTTGAGCTGGGCGGCGATCCGGGCGGGCGCATCGGTGGGATCCGCCCGCAGGAACAGATGCACATGATCGGGCATCGTCTCCAAAGCGACCACCTCCCAACCATGCTCGGCACACTTCTCGATGAGCAGCTCTTTCAACCGGACCTCCACATCGCCGGTGATCACCGGCTTGCGGTACTTCGGGCACCAGACCAGGTGATAGCCGAAACTGAACACCGCACCGGCGTTCCTGGCGTATCGCTGATCCATACCCGAACCCTATGAGACTGTCACCAGTAGAGACGGCGGGAAGTAGGCCCTACCGAGAAGTTTCTCGGGTCGATTCCTCCGCCGCCTGAAGGCGACGGTCCCCTCTCCCCAAATCGATGGAGAAGTCGAAGGACTTCCGCCGCATCACTGGTGGTCCGGTCCTGGTCGACACGCAAGCCCCGTGGGGATTCCCTCACCTGCTGTAAACGACCGGGCCGCAGCCTCAACTGCTTACGTGGCCGCATGACAGCGGTGGAAGACGCACCCGCACCGCTGCATGTAGTCCGCAGAAGATTTCGCTACCACCTAACCAAGGAGTCCCGTCATGTCTGATCAGAGACGCTCGGCGAACACCGTGAGCACCGAGCCGCAGAGACTCTGGTGGTGCCCAGCGTGCTTTACCGTCTGGGAGAACGTAGACACCGGCGATTTGCTGGTGCACGACCCCCTTGAATGCCCGGGGCATCCCGTGATCCAAGACCCGCGGACCCCGCCCGCGTCGGGCAGTGCGCAGGAGCCGGCAGATCCGGAGTGGCTCGAAGAAGCTGAGGCGGTGATGGCCGAAGCGCTCGATGAGTGCGACGGCATGGACGACGTGGATACCGCTCAGCATCTTCTCCGCGCCGCCCGGAAGACCATCGAAGCTGGGATCGAAGCCGACTTGCGGGAGCGGATCGCTCGACCGGTTGAGCAGGCCGTACAGACAGCTTCCCTACATTCGGAGTACCGCCGCGGACTGCGGTGGGCAGCGAATCACATCAGGAAGTCGTCGTGACCGTCTTCATCGCCGCCGAGGACGGCGCCGCCGCGGTCGCGCAGCTCCGCGCATTCATCCCATTGGAGGCGAGGAAACTCGGCCGTTCAGGGTCGAGAGGAATCGCCGAAGTTACTGCCAAGGCGCAGTTCCCGCCCAGACTGTCGGTGCTCGATGGGACAATTGCGAGGTGAAGCTGGTTGTGCAGGTGAAGCTCCTCCCGACGCTGGAACAGGCGCGGGCACTGGAGGCAACCCTGACGGCTTGTAACGCCCTGGCTACCTCGATTTCGGCGATAGCGCACGAGAAAAGGGTGGCTAGTGCTTTCGAGTTGCATCACCTGACCTACCATCAATCCGCCGGTTCCGGCGTTTCCGCGCAACCGCGAATCCGGGCGATCAAGAAGGTCGCCGACGCTTACAAGACGTTACGGGCGAACCTGCAGGCCGGGAGATACGGCAGATCAGGCTCAGCCCGGCGGGCCAAAGTCGAAGGCAAACCAGTCGTATTCCGCCCGGATGCGGCGCAGCCGTTCGACGACCGCTGCCTGTCCTGGCAGCACGAAGCCAAGACGGTGTCCATCTGGACGATCACCGGGCGGATGCGCGGCCTGACCTACACCGGGTTGCCGGCCCATCTGGAACTGCTGGCCACCCACCGGCAGGGTGAGTCGGACCTGATCCGCCGGGGGCGCAACTGGTTCCTGATCGCCACCATCGACCTACCCGATGTTGCACCGGCTGATCCAACTTCCGGATTCGTCGGGGTGGACCTGGGCATCGAGAACATCGCCGTCACCCACAACCCGACCACCGGTGAACACCGGGACTGGTCCGGCAAGGCGATCAAGGACCGCCGCCACAAGAACCGGCTGCTGCGGACCAAGCTGCAGAAGAAGGGCACCAAGAGCGCGAAGCGTCTGCTCAAGGCCCGGTCCAGGAAGGAAACGCGGTTCGCCGCCGACATCAACCACCAGATTTCCAAAACAATCGTGGCCGAGGCCAAACGCACCGGATGCGGAATCGCCGTCGAAGATTTGACGGGGATCCGCCAACGGGTACGGCTCCGCAAGCCCCAACGGGCCACGCACTCCTCCTGGGCGTTCGCCCAGCTGGGATCGTTCCTCACCTACAAGGCCGCCCGACAGGGTGTGCTGCTGCTGCAGGTGGACCCCGCCTACACCAGCCAGCAATGCTCAGCCTGTGGGCACATCGACCGCAAGAACCGGCCCAACCAGGCCGAGTTCTGCTGCCAGAAATGCGGCTTCTCGTTGGGAGCCGACCGCAACGCCTCCATCAACATCAGTATGCGAGGCCAAGACCAATACGTGGCTGCAGTCAATCAGCCGAACGCGGCCTGACGCACAAGTCAGAGCTGCAAGCTCGGTCCTTCAGGGCCGAGTAGTTGACGGCATCACTGGATGCACGAGCACCAACAGCCGCGCCGGAAGTGCTGGGACCGGGTGGCATGTTGGAGCGGTTCGCCAACGACCAGCCGCTCTTCACCGACGACCTGCGCGCTGCGTTGGCCGAAGTCGACCGCCTGCGCGGCGAACTGACATTCGCGGCTGAGGAGATGGAGGACATGGAGGACATGGTCCACTACGTCGACGACTACCTCCGTGAGAAGTGGGGCTACGACAAGTCCATCGCCCGAGTCCGCGCCGCTTTGCCGGCAACCACTACGGCGACTCGCGGGCACATCACCGGACCGGTCCAGCTGCGAGTGCGGAAATGAGCACCGGCACCCGAACCCGGCGCAAGATAGCTGTGCCGACGAGGCGGCAGACCGCCCAGCCGGCCACGAACCGGCCCGGTGTCGCTGCGGAGCTGGCCGAACCGTTCCTGGCTCGTATCACGAGCCTCGCAGCCCGCGACCGGCTGCTGGCCGAGCTGATGCCTGGCGCCGCAGCGAACCTGCCGCGCCTGGTCACTGCTTTGCAGGCCACCCCGGACACCGATCTGCGGCTGGCGGATCTGGCAGCAGTGACCGCGATGGTCGCCTACCGAAGCGGCGACGGCCCCCTGGCGCAGGTGGCGTTGGGCCGGGTGTTCGCCGTGACGCCGGTGCACGCGCTGGCATCGCTGCTGATGCAGGCCATCTCGGTCGGTACCAAACCCGCCATGATGGACGAGATCGTCAAGGGACTCTGATCACGGTGAGCACCCTCGAAGCCGCCCCGCGGGGCGTCTCGCAGAAGCTCGTCTCGGGCCGACGGCAGCACGCGGTACGTCCCGCGCTCGCCCGGCGGGCCGGCGAATCGCGCCATACCCGACTGGTCGCCCACCTGGATCTGCTGGCCGCCGCCGCCTCCGACACGATCGCCCGGGCCACCATCGAAGCGCTGCGCACCGTCGCAGCCCGGCACTTCCCGTTCAACATCTACGAGGAGTGCGACTGCGACCCCGGCCACAGCGAAGAGGAGATCGACCAGAACGGCGTCGTCGACATCGCCGAGATCGGACCCACCTGCGAGGACGGCTTCCGGTACTCGATCTGCGCAGAGTGCTGCGCCCACGACAACGGCTGGGAGATCAACCAGCTTGAGGGCTGCGCGGACGACCACGACCACGGCTACGACCTGCCGCTGTGCCAGACCCTCGTCGGCATCGAGAGTGCCCTGGGCCTGGGCCCAGACATCGGTACCGACGGCACTCCCACTCCGCTTACCACCCACACCGAACCCACCGAAACGGGTACGCCATGAGCGGCACTACCACCGGCTTCGTCGTCGTCACCACCGACGGCACTACCCGTGTGGTTTCACCGCCGCCGGCCGACGCGCCCGATGGCGCCCTGCTCGAGCTGCTGTACCGCGAGTTGGGCGTGACGATCGTCGAGGTGGTCCACCTGGACGGTCTGCTGTTCGCCGACGGCACCGGGGACGGCATCGACATGTGGTGCGACGAAGAAGGCATGCTTAACGACTCACCGGTCAATGATCTGGCCGCCGCGATCGCCATGGAGTCCGGCCTGACGCACCAGCCCTACTTCGGCAATTTGCTGTTCGCCCGGACCGACGAGAAGGGCGAGGCGATCGCGTTGACCGCGCAGCAGGTCGAATGGCTTCTGGTCCTGGGCGCACCGCGGCTGGCGATCTGACGCCCGAACCCTGGGGTCTGTTCGAGGCAGAGTTCGACTGCAACCAGGCCGTACCGCTCGGCGCGGACCATCATGGCGCGTTCTGGTTCCTGGCCCCATCCTGAGTTACGCGGCCACCGTCCGGCGCGACGTGAGCCGTCGCCTGTAGGCGACAACTGCGCGCGAAACCTCGCTGGCGGTCTATCCGTGGCGGCGCGGTCGAAGATGCTGGGTGCCTGTGCGGTGAGCGAGAACAGCCGTTCGCACTTGCCAGCTCCTGGGTTCTGGACGCCGTCGCGGTTGATGCGGGGGACGACAGCGGTCGACCGTTGCATATCGGCGGTAACAGCAACACGCCGACATTTCTGCGTCACCGACAGGACACCCTGATGAGCGAGGACGAGGCAACAATGACACGGCCCGGAGGTCAAATGACCACGAGCAACCGACCGTCCTGGATGGTCGACCATTTCGCGCCAGCCGATCCAACGGACGATCTGAGGTGTCTGGACTGGCTGATCGCACAGCTCGAGCTCACCGACCCGGACAGCTGGCAGACCGAGGTGGTTCGCCGCACCAGCGCCACCGGCGTGGAAACCAACTGCTTCTTCGGGCATGTCTACAACATCGGCGGCGGCGACACCCCTGCACCCGACGGCCGCAACAGCACCGGCAGCTGGCTGTGGAACTGGGTGGAGGAACGCTGGGCCACCACGTTTCGCGTCTATCCGATCAACGACGGCCGCGACCCGAGCTACCCGCAGGCCACTGCGAAGGACCGGATGATCGCCTTCCTGCGGGCCCTGCGCGCCGGCGAGGAACTGTCGACCGCGGAATCGATGGAGGCCGACTACCAATACTTCCTGGCACAGGAGAACGAATCCGCCGCCAACTCAAGCTCTGCCGGTTCGGCTTGATCGGCGACCACGCCGCCCGACCCGCTCCTGGCGGATACCCGGCCGACGGGCCTCGGTGGAAGACGTCGCCAAATCGCCCATATCTGAGGCAGAGGCGTCGGATCAACCGGCTGCCACCCAAAGCATGGGAGCCCTCAGATGGCCGCCGCCGTATCAATCCGCACCGAGCCCATTCAGGCGCTGGAGACCGCTCGCACCGTCGAACTGTTCGCCGGCCCGGGCGGCTGGGATGAAGGAGCCAGGATCGCCGGGCTGGATCTAGGAATCGTCGGTGCCGAACTGGGTTCCGACGCTTGCGCCACCGCCATCGCAGCCGGGCACCGCAGGGTGCAGGCCAACGTCCGATCGCTGGACCCCCGACTGTGTACCGAGGCCACCGGCCTGATCGCATCGCCGGTCTGCCCCACATTCAGCGCATCCGGCCTGCGATCCGGCACCACCGGAAACGACTACCAGTGGGCGTTGGATTGCATCACCGCGTTCGGTGAAGGCGACGACGAGGACTGGGCAAGCCTGCCTGACCGGGTCGTCGACCCCAGAACAGCCCTGGTGGTGGAGACGATCCGGTGGGCGATGCTGATGCCCAACATCCACTGGATGGTCGCCGAGCAGGTGCCGGCCGTGGAATACATCTGGGAGGACATCGCCGCCGAGCTGTACGCCGCGGGCTGGGAATACGTGAACGTGCTTGAGGTGGAGGCGTGGACGTTCGGTGCCGCCGCCCGACGACGGCGGACTTTCATGGTCGCGAACCGGTACACCGCCGACGGCAGTCATTTCTCCGGCTTCGGTATCCGCCAGTACCTGCCGCCGTCGATGGCGAAGGCGCTGGGTTGGGCACCCGGTCATCAGGTGCGGACCCGGAACAACCGCCGCCCGACCGGCGGCAACCTGTTTTCTGCCGACGGCCCAAGCTGGTGCCTGACCGGCAAGGCCCGAAGCTGGGAACGAGATGCCGACCAACTGCGGTTGACGGCTGCCGAAGCGGGTCTGCTGCAGGGCTTCCGTCCGGACTATCCCTGGACGGGGTCTCGCACGTCGCAGTTTCATCAGGCTGGCGACATTGTCTCTCCGTTGGTAGCCGCGGCGATGCTGTCGGCGGTGAACGGTGTTCCGGCGTCGACGTTCGAGCCGCTGATCCTGGATCACCTGGCGCAGATCTATCCGGCCGCGGTGCAGCCGGGCCGCTGGGGATCCGAGGCGACGGGCGCTGTGGGCAATCCTGGGGTGATCCGCGTTGCTTGAAGTGCCGGCGCGTTTCCGTGCGCCCATGGTCGCGGTGGAAGACGCGATCCGGCCGGTGCATATATAGGTCAGACGCCGGACCGACCGGCCTCCCCCTCGAAAGCGAGATGCACGTGTCCAGCAAGAAGATCACCCTGGCCGACGTTGATGGCACGATCCCCGGCCGCGCCGCGCTGGTCTCACTGAAGCTGGACCAGGACGACACCAACTCGTTCATCGACGTCTATGTCGAAGGCCAGGACGGCTGCACAGATCCATTCGCCTCGTGCGATCAGGTTCGCCGTGCCATCGGTGACGACTTCCCCGAGCACGTCCACACCACGGTGGGCAACGACCGGGCGAAGTACCTGGCCTGGAAGCGTCGCATGGAAGATCTCGTCGGCGGCGACAACTCTCCCGTCAAGTATGTCGACATGATGGACCGATGACCGGGGCAGGCGGCCGGCCGACGTGGGAAGACGAACCGATGGTCGACGTCCCCAAGGCGATCCTCAAGATCGACCCGGACGCGCTCGCCGCCTTCGCCGGCGTAACCCGTCCACTCCCCACCCCCGGTGATTGCGGGCTGGCCGCACTGCTGGAACGACTTGTCAATTACCGACCTGATCTAATCCGGGCTATCGATCGTGCCAGCGCCGGCCTGGCCGACATCGACGTCTTCGGTGCGGATACCGGCGAGAACTACTACGGCGGCGACGACTTCATCGGCATCGAGATCAAGCATCCCGACGCCGATGGGGATCCCGTCCACGTGACCGTCGATGAACGGCTGCTGTCAGCCGCAGCGTCCATCCGTGCAGCCTTGGCCGCAGTCCTGCCGCTGATCACCGAGGCGCCGCTCTGCATCGTCATCGATTTCAACTGACCTCAAGCCTCGAAGGATTACCGCAATGAGCCAATCGCATGAACTGAGCAATGAGGTCGCCGCGTTCTACGTCGTCGGCTCGAAAGTGGTCGGTGTCGGGTCGGGTACGCAGCAACGGAGCCGTTGAGCAACCCCTCCACCGAGTACCTCCAAGCCGTGAATCCGTCGTTCGGCAGTACGAGCCCGCGGTGGAAGAACTCAGCACACCGTCGCATGTAGCAATCGACAGCCTCACCGCAGCCCCGACCCGAAGGATCTCCAGTGCTAGAACTCATCGAAGGCGCCGCGATCTTGGCGGCCGGCCTGGGTGTCGGATCCTTCACCGGCCGGCGCCGGCGGCCCAAGCCGCCCAAAGCGGTCAAACCCATCTGTGGGTGTGAGCACCACCTGTCCTTGCACGACCCGAAGAGCAACCGGTGCTTCGGTTACGACAAGCGCCCCAGTTCGTACCGGGATGGGATGACGGTTGCCTGGAGGTTCGACCCCTGTACCTGCCGTCAGTACGTCGGACCGAAGCCAGCTGAGTCGTTCTTCGTCGACCAGATCGACTTCAACTCGGCTGTGCGGATCTTGCCAAACCGAGAGAAGACAACATGACCGAGATCGAATTGCATCCCGCCCGCTATCAGCGTCTGCGGTCGGTAACCCCGCCGGAACCGTCCGATGGCACTGGAACGGTCGCCCGTTTCGTCGTTCAGCGAATCGCGGACTGGCTGGAAACGCCGATCTCACCGGAGGACCTGGCGCTGCTGTCCGAGTGGGCCAACGGCCAGGCCGACCGCACCCAACGGTGGTGGACCCGCACGCAGCACCGCGATCGGTTCCGGTCTACGCGCCGGCAGATCGCGGCCGCCTACAACTTCGGCTTCCAGGCCGCGAAGCGGGAAGGTCGCATTGCCCGCCGAGCAGCGGCGCAGGAGTCCTACCGCCGGGGTCTCGCCGATGGTCTTGCCGCGAAGGCCGCCCGGGTCAACGGCGATCCAACCAGCGCCGCCCAGTCCCAGACTGATGCCACAGCATCGATGATCACTTACCCAGCCCTCGACACCATTGTGGGCGGACAGCGATACCAGGCAACGATCGGAAGCCATGTCGCCACCATCGAACGGTCAGTTGCCGTCGGCGGCGCCTGGACGGCGACTGTGGAGGGTCTGGGCTGCGTGAGCGGCGATGAGCCCGACTTCCACTGGACACGCGACTTTCCGATCGCTTTCAAGTCGCCCGAGGAAGCACTAACCGCCACCGTCCAACTGCTCGCCCGAGTCTGACCAAGCCAGTGACGAGTAGTAGCAGCACACGCGGCGATGCGCCAGCAGTCGCATCTGCTGGACTGACCGACCGCCAAGCAGAACTGCTGCTGACCGCAGCTCAAGGCGACGGCACCATCTACAGCGGCGGACCGAAGTCTTCGTCGAACTCCCGAGTTGCTCGCACCCTTGCCGCCGCCGGACTCGTCAGGTTCATCGAAGCCCAGGACGCCGGCTGGGCCCGCGGCATGTGGGCCGCCGTCATCCACTGCGAAGGCATGAACGCGCTCTGGCGTCACCATGACGATCGGCACATCGAAGGATGCGCTGCCGGACGATGTACTGACGGCCGGTGGTCATCGGACGGCACCTGCACCGGTTGCCGCGACCTCCGCCGCCTCGACGACCTGGCGTGGGATGCTCGTCTGGAGACGCTGACCGAGACGGCCCGCTCCGTCGAGCTGCACACCTGCCTGTGGTGTCCGGAGCACGGGTACATGCGGGCCAGCCAGATCACCACTATCAAGGTCTGCCGGCTGCCCGGCTCCACCTTTCACGACGGCGGTCTCAACCGCCTCTGGTGGGACTGACCGCACCGGTCAAGCCCATCTCAGCAGCCCATCCGAACACCAATCATCCGAAAGCAGACTGTGACCTATCAGCCCAACCCATCCCGGCACACCGCAGCCGACGGCTTCTTGCCGTTGTTCTCCGAGGCCGCCGCCGGCCACCACGCCGCCGTCCACGTCGTCGAAAAGCCGACGGCCGAGCAGAAGCGGTCCATCCAGCAGCGGTCGGAACCCAACGGTGACCATCACCTGAAGTTCATCGACCTCGACGACTCGGTCCCGGCGGGTTCCCCGCGGCGCTAGCCGTGGAAGACACGGCCGTGCCGATCCATGTACGGGATGCCAGCCAGTCCGACCCGCGAAAGGCATCCATGAAGATCACCGTCACCAAGCCCGACGGCTCCGTCACCAAGCAGAGCGTCGACGTCCCGACCGCCGCGGCGACGATCCGCGCGTTGTGCAATGCCGAGCGCCAGTTGCGCGACCAGCTGATCGTTGACGGGGTCGATGCCGACACCGCCAACGAGATCGCGGTCGCCGCGACCACCGCGGGCCGCGCCGCCGCACACGCTGCCGGTCTGGTTCCGGGTTGCGCCCAAGACACGACGCGAAATGAGCACCAGACCGATACACGCCGACATCGACCTGCCCGAGCCGGAGCTGTATCCCGCCCGTTATGCGCGTCTGCGGTCGGTGACACCGCCTGATTCGTCGGCCGGCACCAACGCGGTCGCTCGCTTCGTCGTGCAGCGAATCGCCGACTGGCTGGAGACGCCGATCTCGCCGGAGGACCTGGCGCTGCTGTCCGAGTGGGCCAACGGCCAGGCCGACCGCACCCAACGGTGGTGGACCCGCACGCAGCACCGCGATCGGTTCCGGTCTACGCGCCGGCAGATCGCCGCCGCCTACAACTTCGGCTACCAGGCCGCCAAGCGCGAAGCCCGCATCACCCGGCGAGAAGCAGCGCAGGAGTCCTACCGCCGCGGATACGCAGACGGCCTCGCCGCGCAGGAGGGCGCGGCCGCTACCGACATCGCCCTACCGGTCGAGAACAAGGCATGAGCGGGGACCAGGTCGACCTGACATCCCGATCCGAGCTGATCCGTCAGGCGCAATCGACTCCGGACACGGCTGGTCGATGCTGGCTATCCTGCAGGACCGCGACCGCGTGCTAGCCGACGGCTATCTGACATACGCGGTTTCCCGACCCTCGGACCGCGGCCACGATCCGGCACTCAAGGCGCAAGCCGAGAAGCATTTCGCCCGGCAGTGCGTGCTGTACCGGGTTTGGCCCGGCGCCTGGAACCTCCACGACCTGATGACGGAGTACCAGAAGGCCGCCAACCAGCCCGGCTGGACGGTCGACGACACCGAGCACTACCTGGCCGCCGGCCCGCCGAGCAGTCCAGACACCCGCAAGACCGAGCAGTAGACGAGGACGACAGCGGACGATCGGCAACACTGAGCCCATGACGACAACCGCCGCGTGGGACCTGAAAGTCATGCTGGAGTACGGCCAGTTCTATCTCGAGCCGGGCCGGGTGGAAGACGAGGACTACTGGGATCCAGAAGACGACACGGAGGCCATCCTGCTGCGGGCGCTGGGCTGGAACGGCACCAAGTACGCCGAGCCCGACAGCGCCCCCGGCATCGCACAAGGCAGGTACACCACCATCGTCTCGACCCCGCACCGCGACAACTTCGACATGGACCTGCGGGTCGAGATGCACGACAACCCGCCAGCCGACGATTCTGCCGACTGGCAGGAAATTTTCGAGGCTACGGTCACCGCCGGGCCAACCGGCATGTGGTACCACACGCCCACTCTGGACAGCACGCACCTGGACATCCCCGCCGGCACCTACCGGATCCGGATCAGCGGCACCGACTTCCTCCGTCCGGAATGGGTCGATGACGACTCGATCGGCTACGCCGACCGGTACCGGTTCCAGCTCTTGGCCGAGACGCAGCCGATCGCCCCGATCCGGCTCAAGCGGTGGGATCACCCGGAGAGCTGCGGCCACGTCTGACGCCATGCCCACTGCGGTGGAAGACGCGCCGATCCCGGCCCATGTAGCAATCAACAACTCCGGTCCATACTCGAGATCATCAGTCAGACCGACAAACCGAGGAGCGCCACATGGCCACCTACGCCGACACCGCTCGCGTTGCCCGGGAGCACAGCATCGCGCCGCACCGCTGCAACCGCTGCAAGCAGACCCCCGACACCGGCTTGTCATGGCGGTACGGCGTCGACGACGGCACAGACCCGGCCTATTTCGGCTACCAGTGCAACGCCTGCGGCAACAGCCAGGGGCTGTCCCGCGCGACGATCCTTCGCCGGCATCGCGTAGCAGCCGAATGACGAATCACCCAAGGGACTGCGGCCACCTCTGAGCCTTGCGTGCCGACCGCCGCGGTGGAGGACGCGCTGTCCCCTGCGCATGTAGCCATTGACAGTCCGGTTCTCGGTCGACGATCGAGAACCGGACCCACCAGTGGTCACCCCGGGAGGGAAGCGCAATGAGGAACACGCTCAGCAAGACCCTGTATCCCGCCAAGCTCTTACTCGCGACGATCCGCGAGATCCCCAGGTTCGCTTGGCACCTGGTCTTCGAGAAGACCCTGAACCGGCTGCAGCGCGACGCCTGGGAGCAGGGATTCAAGTACGGCCAGGCCAGCATGGACCCGGCGCAGGCCCACCACAGGAATGCGAACCCGTACCGGGAGATCGGGTAGCCGAACCTGCCCTAGTGCCTATTGCTGCCCCCACGGTGGAAGACACCACCACACCGGTTCATATCCCCAACTGAAGGCCCGGATCGATCACCGAACCGGCCAACACGAGGAGAGCCGGCCGCTGGTCGCCGGCTGGCACCTGCACGGATTGCCGCGACCTCCGCCGCCTCGACGACCTGGCGTGGGATGATCGCCTGGAGACGCTGGCCTGAACGGCCCGCACCGCAGAGCTGCACATCTGCCTGTGGTGCCCGGAGCACGGGTACATGCGGGCCAGCCAGATCACCACCACCAAGGTCTGCCGGCTGCCCGGTTCGACCTTCCACGACGGCGGCCTGAACCGTCTCTGGTGGGACTGACCGCAACCGGTTCAGTCTCACCACCCAATCCACCCGAACACCACTCCCGAAAGCAGACTGTGACTTCCCAGCCCAGATCCCGGCACACCTCAGCCGACGGCTTCTCGCCGTTGTTCTCCGAGGCCGCCAACGCGCACACCACACCCGGCCAATACATCGACCAGCCGACGGCCGAGCAGAAGCGAGCCATTCAGCAGCGTTCGGAGCCAAACGGTGACCATCACCTGACGTTTGTCGACCTGTCTGATTCGGCACGCGCCGGCCAGTAGCTGCACCGAGGCGTGGACGACGCAGCCTGACCGGCCCATATCTGCGGAGGACCGCCTGGCCGCGCCTGGCAAGCCGGCACCCCGATCAAAGGACGTCGCCAGTGCTTATCGCGCCCCGATCCGTCGACACGCAAGATCCGGCTGACTACGTTCCCGCCACACCGGTGCGCCTGCCCATTGCGCACCTTTCCGACGCCCGCCTTGCCGGCGTCAGCTACGACACGCTACTCACCGCGTTGACCTGGCGGATGAAACGGACCATCTGGTATCGGCAGTCCTTCCCGGCATGGTGGTCACTGGTCGCCCACCAGCCGGAAATTCCGGGCGAGCCGTGGCCGATCGAGGCCGTTCTGTTCGACCCGCTGTTCGCGGAACCCTTGCAGCCCGCCATCCGCGTCTGCCTGCATACCGCCCGTTTCGGATTGACCTCAGAACAGACCATGGATCTGATGGACGGGAGAGGAGAGATTTTCGACTTCTGCGCGGGACCCGACGGCGATCACTCCAACGAGCACTACCTCCAGGTGGACGACCTCGGTTACGGGCTTGCGATCCGGCGGGACGACGGCATATCGGTGTTTGTCGGCCGGAAATTTCGGCTACAACGAACCGACGTTTGGGGGGCGGTGGCCGCCGACCTCGCCCGCTTCGCTGCCGCAGAGGCAGTCGAGATCGAAGTGGCCGACAAGCCAGGACGAGAAACCGCCGGGTTTTCACGGCTCCGGGTCAACGGCTACCGGGCTGCGAATATAGCGGTCCAAGTCGTCGTCCGAGGCGCTATCGCCGGCATGGAAGATGAGCTGTGCGACGAGATCAACAAGATCATCAACTGCTACAACTTCGCCACCGAAGAGCTCGTTCGCTTCGCTGTCAATGTCAGCTTCAAGGACAGCGAGAAGGCTGCGTGAGCCAGCCGGTTCGGGTCTGGAGGACTGGCGCTGGAAAGGCTGGCACAACCTTCCTCGTGGGAGACACGTCGGCACCTGCGCATATCGAAGGCAGCAACCCGGCCGCCGCCGGCCCGAGCCACCGCAGATGGAGTTCGACATGACCGTTCAGACCAAGCAGGCTTCCGCCGCTCTTCGGTGGGGCAGGTTCCTTCTGCCCGGGCTGATCTGGTCAGGCGCCGGTGTCGTGGTTCGCAAACGGTCCTTTTTCGGCGGACAGTCCGGGGCTTGGGCCTCGATGTCCTACGAGGGGCAGGCTGGTTTCGTATCTGGCATCGTCCCCGCTCGGTGGGTGCTGATCGTCAATGACAGTCGCGACCGCGAGCACGTGGTGTCCGTCGACGCCGCAGTATGGACCGCCCATCAGGTGGGCGACGAGATCACGGCCGAGAACCCGCTGGTCGACATCGGCTGACCGAGCCCGGCGGGCCATCGGAACTGCGAGGCGTGGAAGGTGCATGCGCACCGCGTTGTCCGCCCCCGACGACAACGGCCGGAGCATCCTCGACCGGCTTCGAACCAGCCAGGTTTCGCCTGCCTCCGGGTGACATCTCGGACACCGCCTCGATCTGAAGCTGCCCGTGGACGATGCGGCGGTACCGGTCCATATCTGCGATGACAGCCCGGCCACCGCCCGGAGAGCGCTGTCCGTCAGGAGACCGCCGTGACCGCACCAGCCCCGCAAGCAATCCTGCCTCGGGCTGACCGTTTGGCCATAGCCCGCGAGGTGTACGTGCTCATCGAGTCGGTGTTCGAGCCGTGGATCGCTGCGTCCATCTCAGCGGAGCGCATCGCCGATTTGGACGCAGTGAACGTCGAGCGCGCGGTCGCCGACCTCGACCGGCGGGCCGAGGTTCGCTGGCTCACTCCCGGTCAGTCAATCGACTTCCACGCAGTGCTGGAGCCAGCCGGTCTGTGGCCGGCGTACGGAGCCATCGTGGCCGGCGGAACATGGGCAGCGTTCTTCGCCGTGCAGCGGCCGCTTGGCAATCGAGCGTTCGGCGACCCGGACCGTCCCGGCCGGCTCGACCGGGACGGCGTCCAGTGGTGGGCATGCGATCCGTACCCGTGCTGGTTTCGCTGGCCGGACGGCGGCGAACTCGTCGAAGCGCCTCGGGGAATCGCCTGGGCGGACGAACCGAAGCCGTTCACACGCGAGCCGTGCGGTTACAGCTGCCGACTGAACTCGTGGTCCGACTATTGCCATTGCCAAGGCTGGTGCCTGTGAGCTGAGCATGATGCGCGCGCCGAGAAGACATCGGGCAGCAATTCGGCCGTCCGTGGAAGACGCATCGGCACCGGTCCATGTCTGCTACGACAGCCCGGCCACCGCCTTCAGGAGACACCGCCATGGATGCACCCAACCCGCACATCGACGTCCCGCCCGCGCTGGATCGGGGCGATCTGATCGAAGCCATGTCCTGGGCCGAAGACTTCGAGCGCGGACGCTGGGGCACGCAGTACGCCACCGCAGTGCTCGACGCCCACGACGCCCGGGTGCACGCCGTACTGCTGGCCGAGAACGCAGACCTGCTGGGCTACGCCGCCGTCCCCACGGCACAAAGCTTCGGGGCCTGGGCATCGGCGATGGCCGAGGTTCGACAGCTGCGCGAGAAGCTAGCTGTGTCCGAGAAGTCGCTCGCCGATACCGAGGAGCGCGCACGGAAGCAGCGCGCCGACTTCGCGGTCAGGTTCAGGTCGGAGAGCGACAAGGCTATCCGCCGCCGCGACCACTTCGACGCGGCCGGCAACGGATCGATCGCCAACCGCAACCTGGTCGCGCATCACGACGGCTACGCCTATGGGATGCGGGCGGCCGCCGCCATCGTCAAGGTGATGCCCGTCGACCCCCAGGCGCCGGCCGTCTGAAGTCAGGCCCGACCAGAACTACCCACACGTTCCGCCCGACAGACAGGTCCACTATGACAACCAACGGCACCACCGAGCGTCCCAGCGACGCGCACATCACCGAACGGGCGGCCGAGCTCGAAACGGTCCGGCACCGGCTGATCCGGGATGCGACGCCGCAGGAACCGGGCTTCGGACCGTGCGTGGAGCTGAGCCAGTTCGAGGACTACGCGGCCGACGCCGACTGGCTGGTGCAAGCGTTGCTGGTGCGGAACGCCGAGCTCCGCGATGAGGCGACCCGCCATTCTCTGGCGGTGATCGGCGGAGGCAACCGGGCCGACGACGCGGAGGCCAAGCTCGCCAAGCAGGACCGCAACCCCGATCAAGTACTGGTGGATCTCATCAACCATCGCTGGTCCTGCCTGTACCCCACCGAGCGCTCGACCCTTTCCATCGAGCAACAGCGGACGATCAGCGCGAAGCTCATCGAGGAGGGGGTGGCTCGCGCGGCGGCAGAAGAGGCGGCGCGGGCGGCGTTCGAGGCGTCCCGATGACTCCGCAGCAGGCTGCCAAGGGAATGCGGGTCCGCTACAGCCGCGGCAAGGTGATCTACACCGTCTGCAACCTGCGGGCCGGTAAGCGCTACGGATCAGCCCTGCTCGTCACCGATGATGGCCGGTACGTCGTGGAGCGCCTCGCCCGGTTGGCGCCCGCCGTCTGACGGCTCGCCACTCGTCCAAGCAGAGCATCGGCGTACTCAAGTCGGCGGTGACGCCCCGCTCGTTGTGGCGTTGGTACAGGTCGGCTGCGCCCCACGGACCGCGGGGCGCACTTCAACGCCTGATTTGGTTCATCGGCTGGGTACCTGTTGACGAACTCGTCCTCGACCAGGACGGAACCGACTTGGCATCCGCGGTCGGTGACCGGGTTCTGCTGGATGATCACGACTGTCAGCTGCTGCTGCGCAGGGTCGGCGTCGGTGTGGGCTGGCGGCAGATCTACGACGGGCCTGTGCCGGAGATCGGCTATGAACCGTGGGCGCCACGTCCGCTGCCTGTAGTTCGCCGAACCTGGATGACCCTCACCTTCCATCAGCAGACCGACGGATCGTGGACCACACTGCTGTCGCCCGTGCTGGAGGTCTACGACAAATCGTCTGGCGTCCTTCGCCGGACGGTCCAGCCAACAACGAAGCACGCGCCGGTGGACATCGCAGTCGCGGCTGACCGTGCGGGCAGGCCACGGCTCAACGAGCCGGACGTACCGGAGCGATCACCGGTGCAGTCGCTTTCTTGGAGCGACACCATCACCTAGCTCATCAGCAATGGCCGCATCGAGCTTCTGCAACGACTGCCGCAACGCCCGCAGCTCGCCGGGCAGGAAGTCGCGCAGCAGCTCGATGGCGCGGTCGCGGTCATCTTCGATGATGGCGTGCAGCACGGCGGCTTCGGCGCTCATGACGGCCATGGTTTCCTCCAGGTGCATTGGGCCGGTGGGTCCGGGCTCCGTACCTACGACATGGACAGGCAGGAGGTTGTCTCCACCGAGGCGCGGTTGTAGAACACGTCGCCTGGCCGAGTGTCTATGGCGTAACGCCGCCGCCTGCCTCCCGGGCACCCAACTCGGTGGAAGACACAGCCGCACCGGTGCATGTACCGGGTATGAGAATCGACGCACCACACCTCCACTTCCACGACGAGCGCTCTACCGGCGCCGCGCCCGGCAACACCGGCTGGTTCGTCTCGGCTGGCGACGCCGACGCCGAGAACGAGCTGGTGCTCGTGCGGGATCGCAAGGTCACCCCGGCGCAGGCGCTGACGATCGCCGCCGCGTTCGATGCGGTACTGACGGAGCAGCTCGGCCAGCCGGTGACGGCTTTCACCCAGGGTGTCGAGGCGCAGAACCGCTACGCCCGGGAGCAGGCCGACGCCGCTGCGAAGCGGGCGGTCGCCCTGGCCGAGCAGGCCCGGCAGCGTGCCGAAGCGCTGGCGAGCTGGGACGCGGTCGACGGTGAATCGCTCGACGCCCTTCGGGATTACTACGACACGACCGACCAGTCCTTTGCGCTCAAGTTGGCTCAGCGGATGGATCCGGAATGAGCAGCGACGAGCCCACCGATGTGGGCGGTGACCGCCCGCGTCGCCGCCTGGACGTGGCTAGCCTTGCCCTGCTGCTGACCGCCTTTGTGTCCGCCGGCATTTGTTGCTGGCTCGTCGCCGCCCATCAGGTGAGCACCTTGGCCGTCCTCCCGTCGATCATCGCCGTCATCATCGGCGCAACCCATCTCACCAAGATGCAGGCACCGCACGACGGCCGCTGAGCGCACCATCCGAAACCGGTTCATGATCATCTTCCCGGTCGGCAGGAAAATCTACGGCCGCCAGGCCAACGGACCGGTCCATATCCGCGATCGACAGCCCTCACCCGTTGCGACAGCTGCCCAAACCAAGGAGACCTGCCTCATGGCCGCACTCGATGCTCGCCCCGCACCTGATCGCACCAACCTGCGGTTCAAGCCCGGCGACCACCAGCAGACGAATGCCACGGGTGAAGCAGACGCTCACCTCGCCATAGTCAGAGATGCGGCCAACGAGTTGCGTCAGATCGCAGACCGGCTCGACACGTACGGAGCCTTCTCCGCATCAGCCTCAGCTGCCTACTACGAGCACGCCCTCCGGGACTTGGGCCGCGCGCGCGACACCGCCGCCGAACATGCACAACTGCTTGTTGTGATGGCTTTCGACACGAGCCTTCCCATCGAGATGGGACGGCTCGGTGATGCCTTGGGCGTCGCCCATACCACGATCCGCCGGTGGGCGAGAGAACCGCGAGGCGCCACGGCCACTTGAGTTGGTGGTCCACCGGCGTACCAAGTTCTGTTCGACGAGCCAGGGCTGGGGATCGAAGCGTTTCATGATCAACTTCGCGGCGGGCAGGAAAATTTTCGGCCGCTAGGCCGGTTCCCGACCGCGCTGCCAAGCGCACGACCGGCGCGGCGGTAGCCGGAATGGCTGACGAGACGGCGGCGGGGATGGTCGCTGATAAGAAGAAGCTCACTCCCTCGTTCCTCGGTCGTTCGCACCGATTCGCCTGCCGTTGTGGCTCGTTTCGTTGCTACGCGTGTGTCCTGTCCGCTCCGCGGACTTCTGCCCTTGGCGTTCCTTCAGTTCCTGATCGTCTCGTCTTCACACCCATGCCCTTCGGGCACCCTCGTCGTTGCACTTCGTGCGTGGCGTCTCGCATTGGCTCTGGTCGTTCGTCTTGTCTCTTGCTGTCCGCTTCGGCTCTGGTCGTTCGTTTCGTCTCTTGCTGTTGCTTTCCTGTGGCTGCGCCCTGCGCGGCTGCTTTTTGTTTCGTCGTGGCCGCTTCGGCCCGATGCCGTTCCTTGTTGTTTCGTCTCGTTTCTGGGCGGCCCACGTCCACGTGGTGCGTCCTGCTGTTGCTTTTCGTCCTGAAGTGCCATCCCCGACTTACCGCGTGCCCGGCTTCACCACCACCTCAGTGCCGCCGCGTTGCGTGCTGTCCGGAGAACCACTTTGTGTCGTCGCGCTCTACGGACCTGCCACGTCCATCACCCTTTTTCACCTCACGTCGTCACCTCATCCACACCAGGGCACCACGATGTGTTTCTCTTCGATCCGGCCCGGAGCGCTGCGACACCGACAAGATCCTTGATGACCCGTAACGAAAAACCTGACCCGCCCTCAGCACGCCGTGGGCCCTACCAGCTTCCGCAATTTCGCTACCCAACCCCACCGGACGAAAGGTCACCGACCCCGTGCATATCTTGGGCGGAAACCGAAAACCTCACCGGACGTCTGGCAGCCCACGGTCATCGGCAGTCAGCGTGAACTACGGCAAGCGGAGCGCAGCAATGAGACACAGCGTTGCAGGTCGGAGAGTTTCGTCAGGCTCGCAGGTCCCACCGGAGTAGCCGAGAAATCCCCACGCATATTGTTGGCAGAGCCCCAGAGCGGACCGGATCGAAGATCAGCACCAGAGCGTCGGCACCAGCCAAACGGCCAGCCAAGCAGCGGGGCGATTCGAGAAACGGGTAGCGGGGGCGAACCACTGGCACGGCCAGCTAGACCGCACAGCTCACCAGCGCAGGGGCGAAACGTCCCGAGGCGAAGCTGAAGGCCGGGCCGCAGGCAGGCCGAAGCGAGACCGGGCGTGAAGCCCCGAAGCGGGACCGCACCGCAAGCCCGAAGGGCGCATCGGAAACCAGCGAGCAGGCGAAGTCGCGGAGCCATGTCGTTGGAACACCCCCGGATAGCCGCGGAGCGGAAACCTGTCGAGACGAAGCGTTGCCGTAGACCGGTGACGCACCAATCAGCAAGCCGGCAGCCCTACCCTTCCAAATCGATAACTAGGCGGCGCGGGTTTCCCGGTGGTCACCAGGGGTGAAACGGCACAGGAAATCTTCCTGTTTTCGGCATGGCGCAATGCCCTGATCTGCACGTCTGCGGCGCCATCGCAGGATGTACTCGCTGCGAAGACTTCTCCGGCCCGAGAGGATGAACTTTTGCGTCACGCAGGGTCACTCGTCGGGTCGAGCCGGGTCGTTGGCGATTGTTCACCCGGTATGAGAGTCGATCGCAACACCAAAGCCTGGCGTCTGACCAAGGCCGGCTCCTCCATGCCGGAGATCGCCTCCATCACCAGGCGCGCGCAGACCTTCGCTGCCGCCGCCGCGAACCTCGGCGCTGTCACCTTGCTCACTGTGTCTGGCCATGACGGCATCGCCAGCTACGTGTCTGTTCCCGACCGGGCCGGCGCCGATAAGGTCGCGCTCGATCTCGCCGGCGCCGTCGCCGCCCGCGCCGAAGAAGTCGACGAACTCCCCGACCTGTCCGGCACCGAGGTCGTCGGCATGATGATCGTCAACGCCAAGTCGGCCGCCGGCCGCGATTCGCAGAAGGGTGACGACCCATCAGAGACAGCCCGCCGGGTCGAGGCGGCGCTGCGCACGTTCGGGTCCACCGCCGACGACGCCCCGACCTGGGTCGCCGCGGTGCTCCGGACCGCGAAGTCTCGGGAACGCAAACGGGCACTCGCCTGGTACGGCCATCGCCTGGGCTCGGCCAACCCGACACACCACTCCACCGACATGAACGCGGTGGTCGTCTCGATTCTGGTGGGCGGCGCCAGCCGCGACGACGTACGCCAGCGCATCAACCAGATCGCCGCGGCGCTGCCCGGCTTCGACGTCGACGTCGACACCCAGATCCTGTCGACCCGGTTCCGTGCGGTCATCACCGGCGGCGTCGGCACCGGGATCGGCGTGGGTTCGCTGTGGCTGCACCAGCCCCCGATGATGGAGGCACATCACCCGCTGATCACCGCAACAGCCACGGCGATCGGGTTACTGGGAGCGGTCGGGCTGGAGCTGGGATTGCTGCCGACCCGCGCACACAGCCTGCGCAAGCACGCTCTGAATGCCGCGTTCCCCGCTCCCCGCAAACGCCGCGGCCGACCGGCCCCGCCGCGCAAGGCCGGCGGTACCGAGGAGAAGCCGATCAAAGAATCCGACGGCGGTTACCCGCTGGCCCGCGACACCTTCCTCGTCGGACCCGTCGTCCTCGTAGGTCTGGTCGCCCCGCACGCCGGCGCCGCCTCCGGATCCAGCGTCACCAACGAGCGGGCCGCACCCGCCGCGATGCTCGACCCCGCCATCGGTATGAGCATCGGCACCGCCGAGGACAAGAACGTCCACCTGCCCGAGGCCGACTTGTACACCGGCGTCGCCATCATCGGGCGGCCCGGTTCCGGCAAGTCGGTGGCACTCAGGTCGATGTTCGCCTTCCAGCTACTGGAGCGCCGCGCGGGCTCCGGACGTCCCGGCTTCCCCGGCGCCGCGAACACCCTCATCGCCTTCGAGTCCAAAGGCGCTGAGGGTGCCGACATGTACCGGCGGTGGGGCGCCGCCGTTCCCGGCACTCCCGGCCAGCAGACCGTCGTGGTCGAGGTGGCCGACCCGGACACCTGGGCGATCGACATGTTCGATGTGCCCGGCACGCTGGAGGAACGATCCCGTTTCTTCACCAACATGCTCGTCTACTGCTTCAACGACGGCGCGATCATGGGACGTTCCTACGATGCCCTGGTCGCCACACTGTCCGGCGCACTCGTCGTCGACCGGGACATCGCCGAAGCTGCCGGCGTGCTGGTCGCCGCCGATGCCATCACCGATCCGGCGGAGCCCGGCTACGCCGACGGCCTGCCCGGGCTGCGGTCCCCGATTTTCTACGCCTACCTACTGCTCGGCGGACAGGGCGACCCGCGCGGCGCAGCGCTGGCCAATGCGATCTCCGACGCCGCCGTCCGCACCGCCAAGATCAAGAACCCGACCGCGGCGGAATCGGCCCGCACCGAGATCCTCGCCGACGCCGAAAACCGGCTGGCCCCGTTCTACGGACCGGGTGTCACCCCCGCGCAGCGGCGCAGCCTCGTCGAAGCGGCTCGCAACAAGATGGCCGACCTGATGGCCGCCGAGTCCTGGTGGTCACCGAAGCGCCGCAAGGTGACCTGGAAGTCGATCCTGGAGGGTCACCGCTCCATCGTGATCAACACCGGTGTCTCCACCTCCGGCCGGCAGATGGAGGAACGGACCACCGGATACTTCTCGGCGATGCTGTCCTACTCGCTAAAGGACGCGATCCAGCGGAACTGCTCCGGCTGGCGCGACCAAGGCCGTTCGGTCACCATCTTCTCCGACGAGCTAGCGCTGCTCGCCGGCGCCAGCCCCGAGGTCGTCACCTGGTTCCACGACCAGGGCCGCTCCTACGGCGTGCGACCCATCTTCGCCACCCAGCGGATCGGTCAGCTCGACAAGCTCGTCCAGGAATCGCTGCTGGACTACTCCACTGTCTTCTGGTTCCAAGAGGCCGCTTCGGCCACCGCGAAGGTCGCCGTCGAGGACCTGGTCGTTGACCTATCCAGCTGGACGACAGCCGACGTCGTCGGCCTGCCGCTGTACTGGGCGATCATCCGCACCCACGTCCGCGGGGTCCGGCAGACCGCCGTCCCGGTGAAGCTCACCAACTTCGAAGCGGACATGGCCGGCTTCGGCGACATCCAGGGTTACGGCGACAGCTCATCCCAGTACGGTGCTGGGCAGCAGGGCCCGGCCCACGCCGGGTACGCCGCCGCCGCACCCCGGTCGATGGTCAAGGGTCGACGATGACCCGCGCGCTGCCTCGGAACCTGCCGTCGCTGGAGGCGCCGCCCGGCATCAAGACCATCCCGTTCAGCCGGCTCCGCTCCGCCAACACCACTCCCGGCTTCACCGCCGACGAGCGGATCGACCCCTACTTCCACGGACTGTGGGCCGACGGGGCGCAGGCATCGTGGATGAGCCGCAAGCTGCTCGACCGGCTGCACTCGGCGAAGCTGGCCAAGATCAGCCGGGGCGAAGCGAAGGCCTCCACCAAGTCCTCGCTGGCGGCGCTGCTGCGCAGCAGGCGGCAGGCGCACCTCGCGGAACTCGCGGCGGTCGGCATGTGGCGGACCCTGTCCGGTCAGCAGCTCGCGGCGATCACCGGACACTCGGCCGCCGCCGTCAACCCGCAGGAGATGAGCTGGCCGTTCCGCGCCGGCCTGGTCGACCGGGGCTCGCTGCTACCGGATCTTCACGCCGGCCTGGTCAAGAACGAGCATCACCTCTACCGTCCCGTCGACACCCCCACCTTCGCCGACCTGATCGCCCAGCTGACCTTCCCGGAGCGGTGCGCGCTGACCGCCGGGCAGCCGTGGACCCGCGGATCGCAGAACGACCGGCACAACATGTTGGCCACCGAGATCGGCTTGCGGGTCGCCGAATACTGCGACATCGGGACGGTGCTCGGAGAGAAACTCAGCCGCTCCGGGATGCTCGCGAAGAACGACACGGGTCCCGGCGGCACCTCTGCCGACTTGACGATCGTGCGTGAGGACGGCCATCGGATCGCGGTGGAGATCACCGCGTCCGGCACTCAGTCCCTGGGCGGCAAGGTGCGGCGGTGGGCCAAAACCCTCGCCGGCACCGACCAGACCAAGGTCGGGCTGTCCGTTGTGTTCCTGGAGGCCGCCGGTCCCGAACGGCCCGATCACATCAGCACCGCGCTGTGGAACTCCATCCGCGCCGAGGTCGCCGTCGCCGCCTACGAGAACGGCGGCGCTCGCGCCGGCGTACCAGAGCGGATGGCGATCGCCCGGTGGCGGTGGTTCTTCCCCGAGCCCGGCTGCACCAGCACCGCGTTCCAGATACTCGAGTGCCTTCGGCCGACCGGAGAATGGAATGACCGCTGGGAGGTCGTCGCTCTGCTGGACCCGACCGACCTCGTCTTCGAGCCGGCCGACCCGCACGCGGCGGCTGCGCTGATCCGGAACTCCTGGGATCTCGGTGGGCTGCCGCACTGGCTCAAGCCGCCCGGTCACACCACCGACTTCAGCGCCGCCCTGATTCGCCGCGCGGGACTGGCCAACTTCCCCACCATCGCACCCAGCCGGCGGACCTGACCTGGCGATCGGATCTGACACGGCCCGCCGTTGGCGCTTGTTCACCTGGCATGAGCACACCACAAACGCCGGCCCAGCCACCGGAGCAGAAGCCGCCCGGACGCTTCAAGCAGTCCCAGATCGACAACAACCAAGCGGTCGAGGACTGGCTTGGCGGCAACGGCCAGATCGTCTTCGCCGTCATCGGCATCGTCATGGTGCTCGGCTTCATCTACTTTGCATTGTTCGTCTGACCGGCGGCGCGATATGACGGATCTCATCGACGCTGGACTCATCGACGCTGGGCTGATCGACACCGAGATGGCTGCCTCTGCCGCGGCACGGATGCCACGCCACCCGGTGACCGGCACCGGCGCGCACCTGGTGCCCGATGCCGCCGGCGGATTCGTCTTCTACTTCCTCCGCGCAGACGGCACCGTCCAGGCCGAGGGCAGCAAGCCCGAGGTTGGATCCAGATTCTCCGAGCACCGCGTGTACGACCGCAACGGCTGGGCCACCCAGGAGCAGGTCACCAACCCGTACGGTCATCCTGGCTTCGAGGTGCGCCGCGAGTTCTGCCCCGGCGCCGGGCTGCGCAGCGAGCTGTGGGTGCGCCTGGCCGGTAACACGGTCTGCGATCCGGACGCCGAGACACCGGCAGTGCGCACGTTCGACGTCGACGGCGCGGTCACCGCCGCCGCCAGCTATCCCGACGGCGTCGCCGCGCAGACGGTCAAGGGCACCCGGCGCTGGCACAGCACCGCCGAGTACCTGTAACCGTCAGGCGTCCGTGCCGTACTGGCTGATCATCCATGCGTGCCGCAGTTCCTCATATTCGGGCCGGTCGAACGCCTCGACGCCGTAGAGGTCGACGAGCGCCTGCCCGGCCCAGATGTAATGGCTACGCAGGACGGCCAGATGCTTCGACCGCCCGTTTCGTTCTCGCGGAATCTTCACCACCATCGGTGACCGCTCGAAGATGAAGTCGGCCGCAGCCTCCCGGCCAGTCAGGCCGATTGGCGGCTCCAGGACCAGCGGCGGCTCCAGCATCGCCATGATCGCCGGTCCCATACTCGACAACTGCGACTCGTCCAGCATCCGGGACATCCGACGGTGATGGCGACGAATCGGCTTGGCGAACATACGCTGCAGCATCGGGAAGCCGCTGTCCATCACGACGTCGACCAGCTCGTCGTACACCAGGGCCGCGACGCCCACCGCTGCGGCCGCACCGAGAGTCGACAGCGCCAGGTAGACCTTAGGCACCGCCGCCGTGGTGCCCCGCATCGCGGTGATCCGACGTCCCGCTGACATCCGCCGGCGACTCATCGACTGCTGAACACGTAGTCGGCCGACACCACAGTGGCAGTGATCCCGAACGCCGTCAGGGAATCGCGAGCCACCTTCGCAGCGGCCTGCGCTTCCGCGCCGGGCTCCTGCTCACCGTCGAGCAGCACATCGATCTCGACCGACAGCAGCGCGGTGGTGACCTGTGCGATGGTCGCGTTCGTGGTGATGACCAACCACGGTGTCCAACCCATGTCGGTGCCCGGGTCTCCGGTCACCTGGGTGACGAAGGTGTTCATGCCGCCTTTCCCCATTCGGTGATGTCGGCCAGCGCCAGATTCTCGTCGGTCCAGCCTTCGGTGTAGTGCCAGTGGTGGCAGTGGTCGCACAGCAGCTTTCGCTCGTAGGGCAGCGTGTAGCTGCCGCCGAGGTCGTCGCGGCGGGTGATTCGCGGGGTGATCTGAAACGCCGGCAGCCCGGCGCGGTCGGTGCGCTGTTGAGCGGTGGATCCGGCCAGCGGACCGTCTACGAACCGGATCGTCTCGTAGTGGCTGAGGCGAAACACCCGCGCCCCGGCCCAGCGGGCCGCCAGCGTCCCGGTCATCACGGCCAGCACGTAGATGGCCACGACGACGGCCAGCGCGGCGCTCATCGCGAGCCGCCCAGCAGGATGGACGCGGCGGCATCGTCGACGCTGAACCCCGGCGCCCGCGTGGTGATACCCACGATCACCCGCAGGGTGTCCCGCATGCCCTGCCAGTAGGACCCGCCGTCGGACCAAATTTCGGCCTGCTCCAGTCCGCGGCGCAGTTGCTCCTCGGTGAGGTGCTGCACGGCCGCCCGCGGTTGGTAGTCCGGGCTCAGCGTTGCGGCCTTGCCGGCTTCGGTGAGCCCGACGCGAATGGTGTGTTCGGTGGTGCCGTGCGTGGTGAACACCAGGCCGCGGGCGGCGAGCTGCTCGGCCTGCTTCCGCAGGTTGCTGTCGAAGGTCCACAGGTTCTCGCCGAGGCGGAAGCGGGCGGCCAGGACGTTGAGCATCAGATCCTGGGTGGGAGTGAAGGACTTCGGGTCGACCCCGGAGCTCGGGTTCGTCATCGGGCCACCGCCGCGGTTTCAGCACCGACGGACTCGTCGACCACACAGGCGATGACGGTGGGGACCGGAGGCTGCTTTCCGGTGATCAGCCACAGGACGTCGACCCCGACAGCCTCGGCGAACAACGCCAGGGTCAGGCTGGTGAACCTACCTTCGCCGGTGAGCGCAGAGACGATCTTGGCGTGCCAGCCGCTACTGGGCATCGGGATGCGGGCGCTGAGGCTCTCGATCGTCATGCCGGCGTCGGCCAGCGCGGTATTGGCTCGCCGGCGGATGCCGGCTGCGGGGGCGTCTGGGGCGCTCTCGGGCGACCCGGGCGGGATGTCCAGGCCGGTGGTCCCGGCGGTAGTAGTGATCATGTCAGGGATATGGGCGGGGCCGCTCGTGTCTTCCACCGCGACCTACCGGATCCTTTGCCGCCCCTGCCGCGGAGTGCTATCCCACGCGTCTGAGTGCGCGCGACCGGCGACCCAGTCGTCCAGCTCGTCGGCGCAGGCGTGATTGCCATCGCTTAGGTCGGCCAGCGCATGCCAGCGGACGGTCAGCATCCGGAGCTCGTCGAGCGTGGTGGCGTGCAGGACCTCTTCCAGTTCCAGCGCGTACGTGAAGTTCCGATCGGTGCGGCTCGCCCGGGTGTGCCAGCGTCCCGCCATCCGCCGCAGCTCGGCCGATTCGCCATGCTCGCGGACATGGCGGTAGACCCATCCGTCAGTGCGCCGCCAGGGCACCTTCTCTGAGTCATTCACCGGTGGTCGCCGGATTCGCTGAACGCCAGCCTGGCCAGCAGGGCGATATTCTCGGCTTCCAGCTCCCTATGCCGCGTGGTCATCTTCGCGACGGCCGTCCGGGCGGCGGCGAGATCATGCATCTCACGGCTCTCGGAGTTCGCGTGCAACTCCAGCCATCGAGTGCGCAGTGCCCGCAACCGGGTCACCCGGGCCGGGGTCCAGTCGTGTTGCCGCGCGAGGTCCTCGATGGCTTCTTGTCCGCCGCAGACATCGTCGTGACGGTGGTCGATCTCGCAGTCCCAGCCGCAGATGATCCCGTAGATCCAGGCCGTGTCCCCGGCGCCCGCCCAGTCCAGCGATGAGAACGCGACGGTCGATCGAAGCGAATCCAGCGGATCCGCTGCGCCTGAGCGGTTTTCCGTCATCTCTGGGACGCCGGCTGTTCGATGAGGCTGGCTTGGATGCGCCACTCGGGCGACCGTGACCCCTCATCGCAGGGCACCCGCTCCTCGACGGAGAATACTTCGACCAGCGGGTTGAGGTACCGATGCAGCGCAGCCCTCTCGGCGGGTATCAGATTGTCGATCGCCGAGGTCAGTTCCTCCGATGTCGCGTCGAGCAGGTCACGGAAGGCTAACGTCTGCAGACGCCGCACCTGAGCATGAAGCCGGTCATTCTCGTGATGCGCCAACTCGATCTCGGGTGGCGCGAGGGTTACTGTCATGAATTGGCTCCTCGGGCGCGCGGGACCATCCCGTCGCTGCTCGCCCGTACATGGACCGGTCCGCCCGTGTCCTCCACAGCCCGCCGACAGACGGCTCAGCGGTCCGTCAATCGACGGTTATCCCAGCGCCAATACGGCAGTGCCTCTACCTGCTCGATATGCTCCTTGGTCAGCGCGCTGGGCAGGTTGCCCAGTCGACACTGCCGCACCTGAAAAGCCCATCGGTACGCCCGCTGCTCATCAGAGCCGCGCTTGGCGAACTTCGGAGCTCGGCCGGTGTTTTTCACGACCCGCCGGTAGCGAGCCAAACTTTCCTGGAACCGATCCTCGTGACTTGTAGTCCAGAACCAGAACGGCGCGGCCTGGAGCATGGCGATCTGTCGGGGCGACAACGCGGCATGATTAGTGCCCGACTGTCGCGCCCGACAGGAAGCAGCCCACAAGCCCGCCCGCCGCTCTTCCGGGTCGGTGCTGTGCCTGTCTGGGCTGCGACCGATCCGTTCCGCGACGGCGCAGTAGAAGTCGAAGGGCACCTGCCAGTCGTAGCCGCCCCAGGTCCATCCGGGCGTCGCCTCCAGGAGGGCGCGCTGGTCCGCACTCAGGCTTCCGGCCACCTTGCCGCGGATCTTTTGCTGCTGGCGTCCGGCCCAGCGGGCGATCCGGCGCTGATCTGGATCATCCACATACTTGGTGGGTGCGGCGCCGAGGAGATCTGCCAGTTCGCTGTATTCGGCGAAGGACTCGTCCCAGGTGCGGTACCTGCTCGCCCCGCCGCCCTTTTTTCGTGACCTCTTCCGGGCTGGTATTCGCGACAAGTCGGTCATGAGCACTCCTGGGTGTTCAGCGGTTCATCTGCTTGGGCGGACGGCGCGACGGGTGGGAACCGTGGTGATATTGCCGATATGGATCGGTCCGGCGGTGTCCTCCACCGGCGGCCGGCAGGTGGGCTCAGCGGCCGCCGCCGGGATAGGTGTCGGGCCAGTCCGTCGCCGGGTCGTAGACACTGAGCTTGGGTTCAACCCGGCTCATCTGCTTCACGACGTTCGGCACCGGCAGTCCCGCCCGGGTGAGGACGGATTGGACGGTGCGGGCCGCGTCGATCTCGGCGGGGGCTCAGCAGGATCTTGGACATCGGCATCCTTTCGACGGTCTGCGAGGAGAGCGCGGTCAGGTGGACATCAGGTTGGCGACCGCTTCGGCCACCGCATCCAGCGGCGCGTCGATCGAGACGAACTGCCCGGGAATCGTCAGGTGTCCGTCGACCGTCTGGCGGATCAACCAGTGCGTCATGGTGATCTCGGCGATGACGTCGACCAGGACACCCTGGTGGCGCTCATCTGGACCTGGAAGATCCAAGTGACGAAACCGGGGGTCAGACACGCAAGCAGCCGCGGCAGCTCGGCACGCCGCGCACTGCGACGAGAAGATTCGGGTCGGTACTTATCTCGCTACTCTTCGATCATGTTGGGGTGCAGAGGTTCTGCTGTCCCATACATGTGTCGGTGAGCGCTCGTCTTCCCTCTCGTTGGGCCTAGCGGACCAATGCGCCCAGCTGCTCCAGACGGTCTTGGTTGGCGTTGAGGTGGTGCTGGCAGAACAGCAGCTCGCCCGAAACCAGGATGACGGTAGCCGCGGCGGCGGCGTTGCAGTTCCCCTGGTCGCAACGGTCGGCGAGGGTGAGCTTCTTTGTGGCAGGTTCTGTGGTCGCGATGCTCATGGCGGGTTACGCCTTCCGTTGGTGTGACCTGAATTGGAGCGCTGTCATCCGATATATGGCAGGGCCCCGGCATGTCTTCCACCGATGGCAGCCGGAGCCCGTCGGACCGGCAGCGGCATCGCCTCCGGCGTAAGCCGAAAGCGCAGCGCTGGGCCAATCGGTGTCACGCTGCCGCCAACAAGAGTGGTCCCGGCGTGTCGTGTTTCCACAGTGACAGGCCTGGGCTACCGTCTACTTTCGGTTGCCGCCTACCTGGAGGGCGGGCATGTGGTTGCGCGCCAAATAGATCAACCACTGACCAAGGTGCTGATCGAGTACGCCACCAGCACTGCCCCGATACTCAATGAAAGGACCCAATCATGTCGCCTACCAGGCGGACAGCTGCAGATCGACGAAAGCTCCGGCAGGACAACGTGAACCTCGAATTCCTGATTCGCCGGACCAGACGCAGGATCCGCAACGAATCGTCGACCGTAGTGGACAGGTCGAAGAAGCCGCCGGCCATCGCCGACGTGAAGGGCGCCATGAGCAAGCACGCCATGCAGCGGTGTCAACTGCACCGCCGACCGCTTGGCGAATTACGCGTTGACCGTTTTGCAACCCAGCGACCGGGGGGTGGAAAACTGGCTGATCGGCTGGGAGGTGACACAGACGTTGTAAGAATGGCCGGTGGGCTGCAGGAATTTGAACACAAAGCCATGATTTCCGGTGATGTGTAGCGCGCTGTCCACGTCGGGGCGGGAGTGGTCCGCCAGCGGGGAAGCCAACACCTTCCCATTGACGGAAACCATGACACGGTTGGAAACCGAGCTGCTGACTCGGTCATACGCCCACCCGGCGACGGTGACGCTGCCCGGAGTTGCAGTTGCCGAATCCAGATGGCCGGCCGTGGGGATTGTCATGTTGGTCGTCAATGTGCGGGAAAGAACCGTGACGCTGTTGGTGCCCGACGCCGCGTGCGCGGCGAAATATACCGTGTAGTGCCCGGGGCCTGCGGGTAGGCGGAGCGCGAAACCGTGATTGCCGGGAATGCCGAAGGCGCGGTCGACGTCGGGACGCGCTGTGTTGGCGGTGACGGTGACCGGGGCCCGTCCGCTGACGTAGAGGGTGACGGTCGATGACGCGCCTGGGTTGGCGGGGTCATACGCCCATCCGGTGATCCCCAACTGGCCACCGGCAGCAGTGAAGCTGTCGAGGCTTTGCATCATTCTGGCGGGTGCAGGCTTCGGTGGGGCCGGGGCGGCGGTGACCGAATTCTGGATCAGCTGCGCCGTGTAGGTGTCCGGGCCGGACATGTTGGCGTATCCGCCGCCGGCCGGTGCGGTGCTCAGGATCGCACCGGTGTACTTGTCGGTATACCCGACCGAGGAAATCGTGTTGGGTCTGCCGTTGAACCCTTCCGAACCCCAACCCTGCTTGGAACCGTGGACACCGCCCAACGCGTTGAAACCGAAATGCTGGTTGAACCCGTCGGATCCGGTGGGCTTGGATTGTGCCATCACCGCGCCCATCCACGGGCCGATCGCGGGATCCTTGAGTACGCGGTAGATGAGCAGCGATTCGTCGTTGGCGGTGATGTGGATTCCGCTCCACGGGTTGGAGCCGTTGTTTGTCGCACCGGACAGACCGTACCGGGCGACTACGTAGGGAACGTCCGAGCCGCTGTACTGGGAGTTTTCCGTGGCGTCATCGGAGTACTCGATCATGTACGCCAAACGGTTCAGCAGTGAGGCGGGAGCGTTGGTGTAGCTGCCGTACCACGCGACGATGTCGTAGGTGGCGGTGAAAAGCTTCGCCAATGATTCCGATGCGACGACCTCGTTGGCGTTGGACGATTGGGCAAGGAGCGCGCCGGTGTTGCGGTCCCGGACGGAAACGTGCTGGTCGAAACCTTGGGCGGCGGCGGATGCGGCGCCCTGGTTGACAGCTTGCTGTGGGCTCTGTCCCGCAGCGGAGGCCGACGATGCTGCGCCCACCAGAATTGCGGAGGCGATCATCGCGGTCGCGGCGACCGAAGTGATGAGTTTTTTCACTGTGCACCGTTCTGTTCGTGGTGTAGTGGAACTGGTCTCTGCTCGGCTGAACGGTACCCGCTTCAGATGAAATTTCTCACACTGAGTAGGTTTATCGTAACCAAGCGTTATAGGAAAATTGGGTGCGGCTGTTACAGAATCCCAGCGGCAGTCGCGGCGCGCACCCAGTCCGGGTACTCCCGCAGCAGACGTCGGCTGCGTGCAGGATCGCCGCACTCATGTCGGCGATCCATCTGTGTTGGAGGGTGTTCCACAATAGAAACCAAGCCGGATTGGGCATCCGGGAGAAGCCCGGACGCTCAGCGTGAAGCACTTCGATCTGTTTCATCGCGGCGACCATCAACTCCACCTTGTCGAATCCGGGGTCACCTTTGTGGGGCGCTGGCCATCATTTTCATTTGTGGAGTCGAGTGCGGCATCGTCGATCTGACCCCGGCTGACGCGCTCTCCTCGAGTACCTGACGTGCGGCCCGCGTCAACTCGTCACGGTTCATCATCGACATCCGTAGGAACGACGGCGTCGGCTGGTCTGTCGGCGGTTCAAAGTCGGGCATCCAAGATCCGTTCGCTGGGGAAGATGGCTGGTACCCACCACATGCACCGGCTGCCGGCAATCCTCCCCGGAGGAAATTGATCACCGAGTCAGCGGTCGCTGGTGAGTTGCCGGCGGCGTATGGAGTCGATCTGCCCGACCATCCGGGTCAACGCCGGCGCGGGCACCTTCACCAACCCTTCAAGTAGGGCCAGCACCGCCCGGTAGGCCGCGTCGCGCTCGCCGGCCGGAGTATTCAGGTTCAACGCCAGATCCAGGGTGCGCCGGGCCTTGCGGACATCGTTCTGCTCGCCGGTGGACAGGTGCGAGACACCGCACTCGCGGGCGTGGATGTCGGCGGCATCCCAGGCCGACGCCAGCTTGTGCACGGCATCCCGGTAGGCGCGGACCGCGCCGGCGTCATCGGGCTGGCCCAGCAGCGCGGTCTCGGCCTCTTCCGCAGCCTCCTGCGCCGCGTAGAACGCCGCAGTCAACTCATCGGAGACATCGTTCAGCAGCGGCCTGGCCAGAACCGCGTGCGGGTCGAAGCAGAAGGCGGTGAAGGCTTCTCGCACTTCCTGATGCACGAGCCTGTCCGCCGCCACATCAACTTCCGGCTCGGCCGGTGCCGGTGCCGGGGTGATCTGCGCTGGTCCAACCATGTCTCCTGCCGGTTGCGGATCTGCCGGAGCCCGCGGATCGAAGTGCGGCATGGATTCGAGCTGGACACCCGGGTATCCGGCGAGGATCTTGACGATTTCGGCCACCTCACCTGACGCCGCGTCGATCCAGGTCGACAGCTCCCCATCCGGTGTGCGGTAATCGCGCCAGCGAGTGTTCCGCCACAACTTTATGACGGCGTCATAACCCATCGGAGCAGGCTGGCCCCGATCTGCACTCCGCCTCGCTATAGCGTCCACAATCTGCCCCGCTGCGTCACTAGCGATGCAGAGCAGCGCACGATTCTCGGATGCCAAGGAGTTGGGGTGGACAATTTCCCATTGAGCCAGGTCGTCGTGAGAGGTGGTGCCGCTGCGCCAGACGGTGCCGTATCGACCGATTATGGTGAGGGGCTGGAGAGCATTCCACAGTAGACACCACGCCGGGTTGGCCAGCTGGCCAAAGTCCCCGAGCATAGTGAGCGTTTCGATCCGCTTGATGGCTACGATCAGCTGTGCTGTCTGGTTGAAATCATCGTCGACGTAGTTGTCGGAGTTGGTGTCGTAGGTACTGGCGGTCGCTCTTGTAAAACGGTCGCCGTGCGGCATCGGAAACTTAGTGCCTGTGTTTTCGTTCAACAACGCTCGCCGAGCCTTTGCTATCAGCGACGTTTCTCGGTACGGGCTGTACACATTCACGCCGACCAGTTCGGCGTCAGTCCAGATACCTGTGTTCAGCTTCCAATGGAGGACGCCCCACGGTCGGTGTTCGTCGAAGGAGCTGTACCCGTCGACGGAATATCTGCGTGCAGATGGGTCGGCCGCCACCCGGGTTGCCTCCTGTTGCCCCATCATGGACATCGTCAGGAACGACGGCGTCGGCTGGGTTGCCGGCGGCTCAAATTTGGGCATCGAAGACTCACTCACTGGTTGGAAGGTACTACCGTCCAGTACATGCACCGGTCGCCAGTCATCGTCCCCCGGACGAAAGCGATTCGGGCCAGCGCGGTCGCGAGCGGCTCGTTCTACGCGTCCGGTCGGCTGGGTCGGCCTTGAGCCGGCTCCGGGTTCAGCCGTTGCCGCAGCCACCGGCCCGATGGACACCTACTAACTAGAGCCGCTACCGGATCGGCGCCGACCATGCTGACCCTGGTTTCGCCGCAACTAGACGGATGGCCAGCCACCACCGTCCGTTGTGTGTGAGCGTTCGTCGGTGAGCTGCTGACGGCAAACCGAGTCGATCTGCCCAACCATCCGAGACAATGCCGGTGCCGGAACCTTCACCAACCCGGCCAACAGGGACATCACCACTCGGTAGGCCGCGTCGCGTTCCCCCGCCGGGGTGTTCGGGTTCAGCGCCAAGTCCAACGCCCGGCGGGCTCGGCGAACGTCGCTCTGCTCGGTGATCGACAGATAGGAGACGCCGCATTCGCGGGCGTGGATGTCAGCCCGGTCCCACGCGGTGGCCAGCACTTCGACCGCCCGTTGGTACGCCTGGGCCGTCGCTTGTCCTGGCCGGGCCTGGAGCGCGGTTTCGGCTTCGTCGGCAGCCTCCTGCGCCGCGTAGAAGGCGGCCGTCAGATCGTCGGAGACATCGTTGAGCAGTGGCCGGGCGAGCACCGCGTGCGGGTCGAAGCAGAATGCGGTGAAGGCTTCCCGCACCTCCTGATGCACCAGCCGCACCGGCTGCAAGTCGGCCTCCGTCGCGCCGAACACCGGCGAGGCGAACGCTACTGACGCGGGCGCCGGGGCGTCATTCTCGTGCGAGCCTCCGCGGGCAGCACCGGCACCTTCGGCCACCAGCCGGGTGGCCCGTAGCAGCCGATCATGGGCGACACTTCTGCCCATGATCGGCTCCCACCAGGACCGGTCGCCCCACAGTGCGACGAGTTCCTCGTTCGAGACGGCGGCGTGCGGCACACGCGCCAGCGCCCGCTCGGCAGCTCGTCCGGCGGCCACCAGTCGGTCAGTCGCATCCGCCCGTTCGATGCGCCCCAGACCGGTTGTGAACCATAGGCTCGCCCATGCCGGGCTGCACAGATTGGCGGGCAGCTTGCGGCTGACGGTCGCCTCCTCGATGAACTTCATTGCGACGACCAGTGTTTTCAGTTCGTCGAACAGCGCGTCGTCAGAGGCAAATCGCCGGGGGCGTGGCTTCCGGTCGCCGCGCGGCAACCAGCCGTTGTACTCCAGCGTCGCCAAGTTCTCCCGCCGACGTCGGCGGACCGCGGCGAAGGCTGTCGGGATCGCGGCGCAGGCCCCAATCCAGGCGAGCAGGCCGGGGGCGCCGACAATCACAGGCAGGCTGGTCTCGCTAATGACGGCGACACCCGCAAAGAAGCCGCCGAGAGCGAAGCCGGCCGTGCTCGGCGCAACCTCTTGGTCGAGTGCGGCTGGCACGAATGGCCGTGCGGGTTGCACTGTTCGTCGCCGGATATCGGGCTTCTTGTCGGAGGAGGGATTGTTAATGGTGATGGCCTCCAGCGTGACGTCATCCCAGGCGACGCCGCTGACGGACCATTCCAGTCGTCCCCAGGGCCGCTGCTCAAGGACTGGAAACCTGTCAATGCTCTGAACGCTGTTCCGGTCGGTGATCGCGTCCACGGCCGTCCGCACCGCGCGGGTCAGCTGTCTGTCGGTCAGCAGTGACATGGCCGCGGAGTTCGCCGCAGGCTGATCGTTTCGACGGTCGGTGGGCATTGCGAAGGTCAACTTCCTGGTCGGCCCAGTGCTGTATCTGTTTGCGCTGAGCATTGCGAAGGCCAGCTTTCTGGTAGGTGTCGGTCCGGTCGTCTCCTAAATGGGTTGGGCCGCCGCCATCTTCCACCGCTCCCTTACTGTTGCGGCGCCTGTTACCGCCGCCGCCTGGGCGCGGTCGTGGGCAGCCGCACGTATTTCTTGCCGTCGATGACCTCCTCGGTCAGATCGCCCATCGCGAGCTTGTGGTAGATCCCGCTTCGGGACAGACCGAGGATCACTGCGGCTTCGGTCTTCCGTGCGTATCCCACGGGCGCCGGCGGCAGCGGGCCCCGGGTCCGCGGCCGTCCGCGGTTTTTCTCGGCAGCCTCAACCCGGGCCAAGGTGGCGGGCCACGCGTCCGGCCGGCTGGGGTCGGCCTTGAGCCGGCTCCGGGTGCCCGACGACGAAAGGCCCGTGGCTGCGGCAACGGCCGCCAGTTCGAACCCTGCCGCAAGGCACTCCTCGATCAGCTCGGCGGTTCGCGCCTTGGCCGCCACCATCTTCTGTGCTAGGTCCTGCTCTGCGAAACAGGCGGCCTTCAGCTCCTTGAGGGTGCGCAGTGCTGCTGCTGTCGGGCCTGGTTTGCGAAGTGCCATCGTCTTGTTGTCCATATCTGTCTAGGCTCGTCCCACACGCACGATTCCGTGCGGTGTGCTGGCTATATGGACTGGGCCGCGCTCGTCCTCCACGGCCTCATCCCGTGCGCCGTTGGCGCTTGTTCATCGGGTATGACGAGAAGCGCGCGCGGCGGTGCACCCCGTACGGTCGGCCGGGCCGGGGCAGGCCTGGAAGACACCTCCTGGGCGATCAACGATGCGGTCGCCCGCGTCGGCCGGGGCGGTGAGCTGCGCACCGAGGATCTGATGGCCAAGCTCGCCGACCACCACAGCGGCGTCACTGTCATCCACGACCTGACCATCCCGATCCCCGGGTTCAAAGCCAACATCGACCACGCGGTGGTCTCCGGCCGCAAGGTCGTGCTGATCGACACGAAGGTGTGGAAGCCGGGCCGCTACTGGACCTTCGGCGGCCACACCCGCCGCGGCGGCGAAAAGGTCCCGCATGTCGACAAGGCAAACCCGCAGTTCGCCTACGACGCGGTCTCCCGCTACCTGACCGGCCGTGGCATCGAGTTCACCATGGCCACCCCACTGATAGCCGTCTGGTCCTCCAGCAAAAGGGCGCCGGTGAAGCTGTTCTGGCTGCGCATCCCCGGCGGCGTGGTGTTTCCTGCCGAGCGACTGCTCCGCAAGATCCGCAGCGCGGTCGGTGACCGAAACGCCGACGCGGCGATCGTCGCGGCGCTGTCGGAGTTGGTCGCCGGATGCAACAACCGGCCCACCGCCACCATCGCGGCGCGCCGCCCGGTCGCCGCGGGGCTGGCGCCCGTGTCTGCCGTGGCTGCGCCGAGCTGGCCTACTCCGGTTATACCCAGCGCGCCACCGCCGGCGGCCGCTCCCACTCATCAAGACAGCTGGTTCGACTGATGCCTCCCGCAAAAAGCCGCGTTCAGCAGCGGTCCATCGGCATCTACATCGTCATCGCCTCGGTTCTCGGGGCCGGCGCAGCGATCTACTTCCACCTGCCCGGCATGGCGCTGGTATGGCTCGGCCTGATCGTCGCCGCCTGGATGGAACCGCCGGCCATCATGTCCGGATCCAAGGACGCCTCCGGCTATCCCACTGCCGCGAACACCCGTGAAGAGGCATGCCTGGCCCGCTCCCGGTTCTGGCGGAGCCTGAAGTTCCGGATGATCATGCCCAACAGCAACTGGCTGCCCGGCTGGACGCCGCTGGGCGCGTTCTTCTTCGCCGTCATCGCCGCGGTCGCCGCCTGGCAGTTGCCGGTGCTGCTGGTCGCCGGTCATCCGAGCGCCGCGGTCGCAAAGGTTCTGTTGGCGCATCACCACCCGATCCCTAAGGTGCCGTTCGCGGCGCTGCGCTGGGTCGACGCTGTCGCCGCCTTCATCGTCTGCGTCCAGGTCACTGCGTCCCGCCGGTCGAACCGCCCTGAAGGCGGCGACTGCCCCGGCACCCGGGTCAACTCCGTGCCTGCCCTGTTCAAGAAGCCGATCGGTCTGGCCGGTATCGCCGCCGGGCTGCTGCTCGGCGGCGCCGCGTTCTGGGCCGCGCACCACTACATCCCGCCGACTGGCGCGTGGGCCGTCCCGAACGTCCAGTACGCGGCGGTGACCGCCGCCCTGCTGCTATTCGGGGTGGCCATCGCCGGCCCGTGGCGCTCGGTGGCGCTGGACCGCTGGCGCTTTCTGGCTGCCACCGCCGCCACCTGGGAGCGGCACTGGGTCGCGGTCAAGCAGGACAAGCCGAGCCCGCGGCTGCTGGACCACCGTATCGTCGGCGCAGCGACCATCGAGGAGTTCGAATCTCCGCCCTCCTCCGGCGCCTCCGTGTTCTACGCGCTGACCGCGAAGCTCGGTCCGGCCGTCGGCGCCGGCTCGCGCATCGCCATCCTGGAGATGCCCGACACCGACCGCAAAGGTCAGCCGATCCCGGGCACGCGGCATCCGCGGCGTTTCCAGGTCGTCACCTGGCCGGCCGACGACAAGCTGGACCTGACCGACCAGGCGCTCTCGGCGCAGCCAGACGTCGCCGAGCTGGCGCTGCGCTGCTCCGTCGTCTGGGCGCTGGACCCGCTGAAGATCGAGCGGCCGGTGCTGCTGTCATCCTCGATGATCACCGAACCCGGTAAGCCCGCAGCATGGATGACCGCCTGGGCCTGGCCCGACGGACCCGGCATCGAAGCCGCCCGCGCGTTGATAAGCCCGCTGGAAGCCGAGACAGGCAGCCGCGTCCTGGTCGACTCCACCGCCGCCGACGCCATCTACTTCGGCGCGCTGGACTCCCCCGCCGGCGATTATGCGCAGACCAGCGGCGAACCGTTCGATCAGGCCCTCGCGCGCCTCAAGTTCGAGGACAAGTGGAGCCAGATCTGGGCGTCGGTGATGAAGTTGTCCGGCGGCCGCGCCGCCAGCCAGGCCGAACGCACCGCGCAGATGCCAACGATGATCACCCGCCGCAAGGTCGGCCCGGCCATCGTCGACGAGTTCTCCGCGCCCACCTCGATTGGCGCAGCGGGGTTCATGCTGATGGGCCCGAAGCTGGTGCCCGCGATCGGCGCCGGCACCGTCGTGGCTGTCCTGCCGATGCCGGAGACCAACCGGGACGGTGAGCGAGTGCCCGGCTCTCGGCACCCCGTGAACTTCCAGGTCGTGACCTGGCGGGCATCGGACACTCCTGACCTAACCGACCCGGACGTCCCGGTCGAGGTCGCGGAACTGTGGATCAACTGCGCGGTCGGTAACGCGCTGGATCCGATGGGCATCGGCAGGCCGACGCTGCTGGCCATCGAACCCATCGGTGACGCCGGCGGCCACGTGGAAGATCCTGACGACGAAGACGCGGACTCGCCGATCAACACTTCCAAGTCCGACCCGGACGACGGGCCGGCGGCTCGGGGCACCATGGCCTGGCGCACTCAGTGGCAGCCGTTCGGCGCCGCCGACCTGGTGTACCTGCGGAACAACGCGATGGACGGCATCGCCGGATCCGCCGGCTGCGAGGTGCTCATCGACCAGCGAGCCCTGAACTCCATCTTCTTCGGTGCCCTGACCAGCGGTACCACAGCGTGGCTGCCCGGCGAGCGAGAGCCGTGGGAGACGGTGATGCAGAACCTGTCGAACGAGGACAAGTGGACCTTCCGCTGGGACCAGGTCTACCCCGCCGGTAAGACCAATCAGCCGACGATTCAGCCCAAGACGCACCGCTCCACCACGCTGCCCTCCGGCGTGAAGCTCGAGCGGGTCGCCTTCATCGGCCGCACCGGCATGGACCCGACGCTCTACAAGGGCCTGGAGTCCAAGTTCGCCACCGCGCTGCAGGCCGCGCCGTTCGTCTCCATCACCGGCTATCCGCCGAAGGGTGAGCCAGCCGGTTCCCGGCACGCGATGGGTTTTTACATCACCTGGTCCAACGGGCCGGTGCCGGCGAACCCGGGCGACATGGCCTTCTCCGACGGCGCCCAGTGGGTCATCGCCGGACTGGTCAACAACGCGTTCGACGCTGCGTTCGGGGCCTCGAAGGGCCGTCGCCCGGAGGTCGTCTCGTCCCGCGCGCTGACCGGCGAGGGTCGCCCGGCCAACCCGATGCGCCCAGCCCGCCGAGTACCGGGTCGACCGGAGGCGCAAACCGCGGCCGACAAGCACATCTGGGAGGTGCAGGTCCGGCTCTACGGAGGCGTCACCCTGGCCGAGATCCGCGGCGTCGCCCAGAAGATCCGTCAGGGATTGGGCGCGCCGTGGCTGCGAATCGCACCCGCCCCCTCCGGCGTCACACTGTTCTTCGGCGCCCCGCCGGCCGAGGTGACCCTGATCAACCCGAACCGGGACAAGCTGCGGCTGACCGCCCTCGATTGGCAGCAGGCGTTCCTGGACACCGGGCTGTCCGCCTCGCAGGGACTGCTCCCGGAGCTGACAGCGATGAGCGTGCTGCCCAAGAACACCGCCGTGCAGGTGCTGGACTTCCAGTGCCCGCCCGGCCTGGATCCTTCGGTGGTCCGCGGCAACGTCGAGAAGCTGTGCACCGCGACGGCCAACGAGTACGTCGAGGTCCGCGCCGGCGTCGGCGGCGCCGACACCATGCGGATGCTGTCCGCCAAGGAAAACCCGCTGCCCAAGCGTGCTGCTTTCGACTTCGACGCGGTGGACAACATGGAGGAGATCCCTTTCGCCACCGACATCTCCGGCGAGTACGTGACCTTCAATCCGCAGATCGACCCCCATCTGCTCATTGCGGGCGGTTCAGGTTCTGGAAAAGCGCAACCACTGTCGACAAGGATCCCGGTCCCGGTATCGGATCGCTTCCCCGCCGGCTGGGCCACGATCGGCACTCTTCAGGTCGGTGACAAGGTGTTTGCCGCTGACGGCACCACCACTCGTGTCATCGGTTTCTCCCTGGTGACGGTGGAGCCGACCTACACGCTGCATTTCGTCGACGGACAGACCGTCGAGGCTGGCGCCAACCATCTCTGGAAGGTCGCCACAGCCGCCGGCCGGGCTGCGTCATGTCCGGCTTTCATTGCCAGGCGAACCGCTCGCGCAACCGAATTCAACGGCCGCGCCCGGGACCTCCGAGCCCTCGCCGCCACGATCCAGCCCGGCACGGTGGCCCCCATGTCCGACATCGCCCGACTACTCGACACCCATGCCAGCTACCTCAACCACTGCATCCCGAAGGCGCTCGGCACTCGGGTCGTGCACTCGTCACTGAAGAAGGCCTCACAGTTTGATACAGCGGCCCTGAAGCATTGGGCGATCGGCGCCAGCAAGATCCGACGTGGAGTGTTCACCGTGGCCGGTAACACTTTCACTCCAGCCGACCTGGAGGGCCTCTTCGGCGCCGGCGAATGGTTGACGGCAAGAGAGATTGGCGACCTACTCATGGGCCGCCGAGCCACTCGCAGCGAGCGGGATCTAATAAAGCAGGCAGTCCGATACTCGGGCGCCGGTCGTCGAGACAGCACCGCCACGGTTCTCGGAACGGTATATCCGGTGGATGAGGTTCTCACTTTGCTGGCGGAGCGAATCGAGTACCAAGCCGGGCGCTCTACTTCCGGTATCGCCGCACAGCCCCTGGAGACGGTGGTCAGTACAGCAGCGATGTTCGCATCGGTGCACCGCACCACGGCGACACGAAAAGCCAAGAACTATGCCGTTCGGCTCAGCGCCCCCGTTTCCGGTCCGAACATCGAACTGCCTATAAGCCCGCTGGCCCTCGGCCTATGGCTTGGTGACGGCGTCTCAAGGACCGGAGAGATCGCGTCGGCCACGGCGGAATCTTGCACGGACGAACTGGGTATCACTGACCAGCAGTACCTGATCGAAAGCCTGAACCGCCTCGGCTACCCAGCGAGTCCAAAGCCGAGCGCTGCCGATCGAATGGTCCGGGTGCCGGGGCTAAGGGCGCAGTTGCTTGGCTTGGGCCTGCTACAGAACAAGCACATTCCCGCCATCTATATGCGGGCATCGGTCGGGCAGCGGCTGGATCTGCTGCGCGGCCTGATGGACACCGATGGCACCGTGGACGCAAACGGGTCCTGCTCGCTCGACCTGTGCGACGAGACGCTGATCAACGACGCGCTGGAGCTCATCCGCTCGCTCGGGCTCAAGACGGCCTTGACGACCGGCGTGGCCGCATACACCCTCACCGACCCGAACACGGGGGTGAAGACCCGCACGATCACCGGCACCCGGTGGCGTATCAACTTCACCAGCACCATGCAGGTATTCACCCTGCCTCGCAAGGCTGTCGGCATCAAAGCCACTGTCAGGCCTACCCAGGACTGGAACTACATCGAGGCCATCACCGTCGGCGAGTCGGTGCCGATGCGGTGCCTGATGGTCGACCATCCCGAGCATCTGTACCTGACCGACGGGTTCGTCCCCACTCACAACTCGGTCGCACTGCAGGGCTTCCTGCACGGCTGGCTTCGCAAGGGCGGTCTCGCAGCGGTTATCGACCCATCCAAGGGCGCTGCCGACTTCAAGTTCGCCGAGCCCTACTCGACGGCTTTTGCCGTTGATGTGGCCTCCGCAGCCGCGCTGATGAAGGCGCTGTACGCCGAGGTCGTTCGTCGCAAGGACATGAACGCCGCCGCCGGCGTCGGTGGCTTCCGCGACCTGGAGAACCCACCGAAGCCGTACCTTGTCGTCATTGACGAGTTCACCTCGCTGATCGGCGCCTCCCCGGTGCCGCCGCCCTCGGACGACCCGGAGATCGAGGTCGAACGCCAGGCGGTCGTCGCCGACAACGGCTACCGATCGATGATCGGCGCAATGGCCGGAAAGATCGCCCGTGAGGCCCGGTCCGCCGGCTTCACCCTGATCCTGGGTACCCAGCGGCTGACCGCGAAGATGCTGGACCCGATCCCCGGATCACAGGACCTACGGACCAACCTGTCCCGGATGCTGGTCGGCAAAGCCACCACCGGGGAGATGCAGTCCGCTTTGCGGGCCCCGTTCGACGCACCCAACCTCGGAGCGGTGGTCCCCAAGGGCCGCGCACTGTGGGAGACCTCAGCTGGCGCAGCGCAGGCAGTACAGGGCTGGTACGCGCCGCAATCGTACCTGGCCGCCGACCTGGCTGCCCGTCTGTCACCGCTGGATCCATCGGAACGCATCGACATCGGCGGCTACATGCCGAAGCCCGCGGCCGTCGCCGGCGTCACCGAAGAGGTCTCCTTCCTGGGCGAGATGGACTTCTCGCTCGACGAGCTCGAGCTGGACGAAGAGGACGATCAGCAGGCGGTTCAGGAAGAAGAAGAGGTAGAGCAGGCTGCTGACGAGCCGGCCGAAGCCGTGGACGTAGCCACAAAGGAAGCGTCCGAGAGATCCGCTGTCGAGCACGACGAGGATGGCGAGTCGGCCGCTATGGACGCATTGTTCAACAAGCTGGCGGTACGGCCAGAACCGTTCGATCAGGACCTCAACCCCGCCCTGGCCGGGACGCTGTTGTGCCTGGATATCGACGGGGTACTCAGCCCGCTGGGCCCCGACAACCCGGAATGGGTCGGTTGGCTTCCGGTCGTGGGCGGACCCGCCGGCTCCGCGCAGGCCTCCACCGAGATGCTTACCGCGATCACCGACTTCGGTGTGCGACTGGCCTGGCTGACCACCTGGACCGACGAAGCGCCGGCCGCATTCACCGGGCTGCTGCCTTCAGACATGCCTATCCTGACCGAGCCAGCGGAGAGCGATACCTGGTGGAAGATCGACGCGTTGCTGGCCTACCTCGGTGAGCACCCGGCGATCCGCCGGGTCGCGTTCGCAGACGACCATCTGACCCGGGAGGACGACCTGGGTATCACCCACGCCGAGACGCTCGCCGAGGCCCTGGACGACCTGGGGATTGAACACCTGCTGATCTCAACCGACCCGGCCGCCGGGCTCACCGTCGACGAACTGGACACGCTGCGCACCTGGATCACAGCACCACCAGCACCGGTCCAGTACGAAGCGGAATTAGCTCCGCCGCCAGAACCAGCAGTCGATGCCACTCCGCCGGTCGAAGCGGTCGAGCAGCATCCGTTCGGCGCGCCTGAGCCTGTTACGTCTACGGTGCCCTCGTCCCGGGTGGTTGAGGATGCCGATGACGATGACCCGTTCGGTCCGCCAGTTACGGCTGCTGCTGCCAAGCCAGCTGTTGCCGTGCCTTCCAAGCCAGCTGTTGCCGTGCTGCCGTCACCGGCACCAGTGACGGATGACGACGATCCGTTCGGGCCGCCTGTCTCCACCACGGTTGCCACTCCTGTTGCCGCGAAGCCCGCGCCGACCCCCGTAGCAGACGACGATCCGTTCGGGCCGCCGACCACGGCAGCAACGCCACAGCGTCCGATCCGCCGCTTCCAGACCGTGCCGGATCACGACGACAACCCCTTTGACTGAGCCCATCTCCGCACGCGGGGAAGGCCAGGACTCCCGGCCCATAGATATTGACCTGAAGCTGTCGGTGCCCGCCGATAGCCTCGAAGGAACCTCAACTAGAAAGGGGCCAACGATGCCGGACACCCGTACCGCACCGCGGATCGCCTGCTATACCGACGAGTCCTACGAAACGCCGGACGGCCGGTTCAAAGTCATCTCCTTCCGGGAGGACGAGGCCGGATATTGGACGGTCAACGACTGGCCAACTCTGCCCGACGCGCAGGCATACGCCGCGGAGCTGAACGAGCGGCTCAGCAACGACCCGCTGACCGTGCTGGACATATACGCATCCTCGATGCGCGCGCCAGTTGACCGCTCTTGCGTGGGCGGCTGAGTGCGGGAAGCTAGCGCCATGACTGCGTCCAGTGAGGTTTTTCATCCCGGCCAGATCGTCCCGGTCAGCGGCATCTACGGCTGCGGCGAGGACGCCGACGGCCACTGGTACGAGTCCACCGACGTCAAGGGCAACCGGCTGCCGCCGCTGCCGGCCGGCTGCACAGGCGAAGGCTGGGTGCTGGACAAGTCGGCCAGCCACCCGCACCACTGATTGCCTCCTCAAAGACACACCGACGGCCAGTCGAATATGCCGGGCGGATTTATGACGCACCCGCCGTATCGGTGTGCGTGAATCCAGATGTAGGCGAGTCCGACGATGAGCACCAGGACGATGACCGTAACCCGACTGCCGGACCCGCTTGGGGCACCTGCCGGCGCGACGCTCGGTCCCGGTGCTCCGTCGGCCAGGTCGAACTCGCGGTTGGCTTTGGCCCAGTCTCCGGCCGGATAACGTGCGACTGGCTGTCGCATTGTTTGGTCCCAAGCCGCAAAGCCGCCGTCCGCGTGCCTGCCCAGGACGTAACTTCTACCCGTCCGCATTACGGCGACACAGCCAAATAGGGCGGTTCGGCCGCACCGACCGCAGAACGCAACACCTGGCGCGCCGGGGGTTGCACAGAACCAGCAGGCAGATGCGGATGTTGAAGACGGATAACTCACCGGCGGAGTGTCTCATCGGTGGCCCAGCCGTGGCACCACTCGAAGGAGTGATGGCTTGGCCGGCCATGCCACAGTCTGGTTTCTCCGGATCCCGCACACTGGTCGAGTGAACGAGGCGCGCACCGATGGCCGGTGAGACCACTTCGGTCATCATCGACGGCCGGCAGCTCAAGCTGAGCAACCTCGACAAGGTCCTGTATCCGGATACGGGGACCACCAAGGCAGATGTCATTGACTACTACTCGGCCATCGCTGACGCAGCACTGCCGCATCTGCATGGTCGGCCGGCGACCCGTATTCGCTGGCCCGACGGCACCGGATCGCCGTCGTTCTTCGAGAAGGACCTGGGGCCCGGGACCCCTGATTGGCTCGATCGGGTCTCGATCCGGCACTCCTCGGACGTCAAGACCTACCCGCTGATCGAGTCCGCGGCCGCGCTGGCCTGGCTGGGCCAGAGCGGCGCCCTGGAGTTGCACGTCCCGCAATGGCGCATCGGCCCGGAGCGCCCCGGACGCATTCCTGCCGTGCGGCATCCCGACCGCGTCGTGTTCGACCTCGATCCTGGCCCCGGCACCGGGTTGGCTGAATGCGCCGAGATCGCGCACCTCCTCCGCGAACGGCTGGGCCCCCTCGGCGAGCGCCTGGTACCAGTCACCAGCGGTTCCAAGGGCCTGCACCTGTACGCGCCGATGGACCAGCCGATCACCTCCGGGGACGCATCCGCCTGGGCCCGTACGGTCGCCGAACAGATCGTCCTGGCACTGCCGGATCTGGCGGTGTCGAAGATGAGTCGCGCGCTGCGGGCCGGCAAGGTCTTCATCGATCATTCCCAGAACAACGGCAACAAGACGACGATCGCGCCCTACTCCCTGCGTGGCCGCGAGCAGCCGTGGGCCGCCGCGCCGCGCACCTGGGCCGAGCTCGCCGAACCCGGGCTGCGGCACCTGCACTACCGGGAGGTACTCGAGCGACTGGAGGACGGCCTAGACCCAATGGCGGGCCTGGCCCTGGCGCCCGGGCAGTCCCCGCTGCCGGCTTTGCCCAGCGAACGGGCGGAGCGGCTCGGCCGAGTCCGCGAGCGCCTGGCCGCCGGACGGGCCGAGAGGACGTCCGTTGCAACACCCGTCGAGATTGAACCCGCCATCGCGTCACCGGCGCACCGGACGGACGGAACAGCGCTGGAACCGGCGATCCCATCCTCACGTACTCACTGGGCCAAGGTCGACCCGATCGAACCGGACGGCGACGCGATCCTGCCGATGCTGGCCTCGCCTGGTGGACCGACCAGCCTCACGCCCGGTCGGCAGTGGCGGTTCGAGGGCAAATACGACGGAATGCGAGCGATCTCCGCCGTCACACCGGACAGCTGCGCACTGACCAGCCGCAACGGGCGAGACGTCACGGCCAGCTTCCCAGAGCTGGCGGAGCTGTCGGCGCTGCTGCACGGCCACCGCGCGGTGCTCGACGGCGAGATCGTCTGCCTGGACGCCAGCGGCCGAAGCAACTTCAGCCTGCTCCAGCAGCGGATGCACTTGACCAAACCGGCAGCCATAGCCTTCGCACGCACCAAGGCGCCGGTGGTCTACCTGCTGTTCGACGTCATCTCGGTCGACGATGTCTCCCTGCTGCAGAAGCCCTACGACGCCCGGCGGAAGGTGCTGGAGGCACTGCAGATCCACGGCAAACGGTGCATCGTTCCCGACCAGCTCACCGGCACCCTGGAGGAGGTGCTGGAGCTGACCCGCGATGCGCGGTGGGAGGGCATCATCGCCAAGCGGTCCGACTCGCTCTACCTGCCCGGTGCGCGCTCCTCCTCCTGGATCAAGATCAAGCACCTGCAGGAGATGGAGGCAGTAATCGTCGGATGGCAGGGCGGCAACGGCGGCCGCGGCCAATCCATCGGTGCACTGCTGCTGGCCCAATCCAACGGTGACGCCTGGACCTACGTCGGCCGGGTCGGCACCGGCTTCAGTCAGGCCGCGCTCGCCGACCTGAAGGAACGACTCGACCCGATGGCGACCGACGGCCCGCCGCCCAGCCTGCGCATCGCGGCCAGCGAAGCCCGTGGCATCCACTGGGTACGACCGGAGCTGGTCGGTGAGGTCGCCTACGCGGAGCTGACCGGACCCGGGCACCTCCGCCATCCGTCTTGGCGCGGACTGCGGCTGGACAAAGGGTCGTCGGGTTGACCAAGCGACATCAGGCCGCAGCCGCCACTTTTGTTAAATATCCTGCACAGTTGACTCCAGGTGTGTAGGATATTTAACATGCGTCGCCCCATTCCGGACCTCCCCACCACCTTCACTACCAGCACTGCAATCGCTGCCGGGCTGCCAGGCGTGTCGCTACTCCGACTGCGCGACGCAGGTGAACTTACCGAGCTCTCACGCGGGATCTTCAGGCATGCGGACGCTCCGGAACCCACCCACCCCGATCTGCTGGCCTTGTCCCTGCGCGTGCCCAATGGCATCATCTGCGCCGTTTCCGCCGCAGCCGCCTACGATCTCACCGATGAGCTGCTCGCCCGGGTGCAGATCGCCGTCGCCCGCGGCACCACCAGACCGAAAATCACCTACCCTCCCACACGCGTATTCACCTTCGAGCCCTCCACCTTCGAGCTCGGGCTGACCGAGATCGAAGCCGCGCCCGGAGAATGGGTTCGCATTTACAGCCCGCCCAGAACTGTGGTCGACCTGATGAAGCTGCGCAGGCAGATCGGCGAAAACATCGCACTGATCGTCCTGCGTCGCTACCTCTCCACGCCCGACGCAGAACCAGGCCGGGTGCTGGAATTCGCCAGAGCCCTGAAAGTCTTCGGCCCGGTTCAAGCCGCTCTCGACGCGGTGGGCGCCCCATTCAACTGGGCGAGGCGAACACCAGGGTTCGTGACTACGTCGACCTCTTCACCCTGACCGAGCCCACGTTCTGAACTACGTCGAGACCAAGGCGGCTCTGGTGGTGACCGCGGCTCATCGCCGGATCGCCCTGCGGCCACTCAGTGACGCGATCGGTCAACTGGCACCCACACGCGCGCGCAACTATGTGACCTACCGTTTGGATATGGGTTCTGACGGCACCCACTTGCCTGCTCAGTTCATCGCCGTCGTGGTGGCAGTAGCAGCATTTGGCGATCCGCTGATGGGTTCTCTCCCTGATGAAAGCAGCTGGGATCCGGCGGCCCGTAGATGGCAGGAGCCGTAAGACAGCCGGGCCGCCGTTACGGCAGCAGGTGCGCCGCCATGCCTCGCAACACCACACGGTCGATCACGGTCGGGAGGCCGCCGAAGTGCTCGACCAGCCACTCCTGCAGACCTCCTTCGGTGACCATGCCCGGCGCGTCGAGATCGACGCCGTCGGCTGCGATCACCAGTACCAACGTGCTGATCTTCACGCGACGCTGCATTGACTTCTTCACCACCGCTGCGGCGAGGCTCAGCTCGTCGAAGTTGTTGGCGAAATACCGGCCATTGTGCAGGTAGTGGCCGCCAGGCTCTCCGGTGTAGCGCCCCGCACCCAGTTGCGCACCTTGGATCAGCACGATCCGGTCGCCCAGCAGCAAAGCGTGGTCGACGAACAGCGCCTCGTCGCCGTTCATGACGCGCAACCCGTGCAGCACGGTGGCCGCCGGTAGCGCCGCCATAGCCTGCTCCAGCACGCGGGCTGTCTCCAGCGCCACGTCCACGTTGGCCCAATGCCGACCGCCGCCCCGCTTACCGAACACCCGGGAAGCCGCCAGCGTCTTGCGCGGCAGGATTCGGTTGAGCCGCAGCGTCTGCCCGTAGACGAAACCGGCGGCGGTCACCACTACCGCGAGCACGACGTGCGCGGCGGCGATGATCCCCAGGTGCGTGAGGCTGGGCGTCTTGGTCGCGCCGATCAGCAGGCGCCAATGCTGGCCGAACTGCAAACCGGCGAGCACGGCTGCGGCAGCGAAGACGGCGAGCTGCGCGCGAATGTCACGGAAACGCAGGTTCGCAGCCACGGCCAGAGCCAGCGATCCTGCGGCGGCCAGCGGGAAGCGGGCCACCCAGGTGACACCGGCGTCGGCGGCCAGTGCGAGGACCAGCGCCAGCAGACCGTGAGTGAATCCGGGCCGTATCCGCAGCGCACCCTGCGACTTGCCGGTCGGTGGTCCGGCCGGCGCATCCTTCGTCATCCGATGGTCCTGAGGGTGCGGCGCAGCTACGGGTGCCTCTGTGGGCTGGACCGGCTTCTCGAAGGACGGCTCGGCTGCCGGCTCGGCTGCCAGGGATCTGTCGTACACCGCCCGCTGATGCTCGTCGGCAAGTACGTTGTAGGCCATCTCCAGCGACCGGAACAGTCCCGCGGGTGCGCCCTTGTCCGGATGAGCGAACTGCAGCACCTTTCGCCAGGCCGTCTTGATCTCCGCCGGCGTGGCGGTCTTGTCGACGCCGAGCAGCTCGTAGTGGGTGGGCGTAGGGGTATTCACTTGCTGCCCACAGCCGATCGCCGAATGACTGCCATACCTTGCGAACAAGCGCCAACCGACGAGCCGTGGAATACGCAGAGATGCCCCTGCATATAAGTGGCAGGCGCCATCCGGCGCCCACCGCCGACTTGTCTCCCGGAGATCCTCATGGCCGCCGCATCCAGCTCGAGCATTCCGCAGTCCGCCGAATCCGTTCGGGCCGAGGCGCACGCCGCCGCGATCCGCATCGGTCGCAAGTCGATCGTCAAGGCGTCCGGCCGGTTCGCCGTTGCCCCGGTGGTTTTCTCCACCCGTCGCGCCGCCTGACGGCACCGCACCTTTTATCCGGGGAAGACGCCTCCATACCGACCCATATGAAGGGCGTGAACAAGAACAGCCCAGATCAACTTGCCCTGGCCGGCACGACGCTGCTGATCAACGGCATCGTCGGATCTCGCGCCTACGGCCTGGACAACGACGCCTCCGACACGGACACACTCGCGGTGTACGCCGAGGAGCCGGAGTTCTTCCTGGGCTGCAGACCACCGACGCCGGCAGCCTCACCAAAGTCCCGCATGTGGTCGACGGCGACGACTCCCAGGCCCACGAGGTTTCGAAGTTCCTGCGCCTGGCGTTGAAGGCGAACCCGACCTGCAGCGAGCTGCTGTGGCTGCCCGAATATCTCGACATCAGTCCGGCCGGAGCTGAGTTGGTCGCGATGCGCGGCGAGCTGTTGTCGGCGGGGGCGGTCCGCTCGGCCTATCTGGGGTACTGCCAGGGCCAGGTGTCCCGCCTGCGCCGGAATCTCAAGGAGAAGGCGGGTCGGCACGTCATGCGCCTGGCGCTCCAGGCCGCGGCGCTGTGGAAGACCGGCGAGTTGCAGGTCCGCGTCTCCGACCCGCAGCGCTGCTTCGACTTCGGTCGCCTGGTGATGGCGGAGCCGCAACTGGCCGCCGACCTGGTGGACCGGCTCGCCGACACCCTGACCGGATCGACGCCGCTGCCGGCGCAGGCCAACCGGGCCGCCACGCAGGACTGGTTGCTCGCGTACCGTCGCAACCAATTCCGCCAGTCCAACACCATGACCGCAAGGAGCATCTGATGTGGACCTGGCTATATGACCATCCCATTCCTACATTCGTGGGCGCGTTCTTGGTGACTGGCCTGATACTCTTCGTAGTCGCCGCGGCCGATGTCTTATCGGACAGGCAGAGGAACGTCGACGCTGCCTGTAGGCCGATGGCCCCAGCGCAGGACCAGACAGCTTCGCTGCCGGCCAGCCCTGCCGAAGTCCCTGATGAGTCATCGGTCGAGAGCTTCGTGCTCAGCGAAGCGCTCGCCACGCACGCATCGATCAAGGACGCCTTCGCCAGATTCCTATTCGACCCGTTCGCCGCCCTGGCTCGGCCGTTGCTCAACGATTCATCCGAACCGGCAACCGCCGCGTTCCTGACCGCCTTTCAGACTGCGAACAACCTCGAACCCGAGCAGGACCTCACCCACTGCCCGGAGGTGCATGTAGACGCCTACGCCGGCGCCGTCCGGGAACTGGAACGCCGCTGGGATACCGCCGACGGCAACGCCCGGGAGCACGGCCTAGACCGCTTCACCGCTGGGGAGCGGAACAAGATCCGCCGGGCCCGGGAAGCCCTCGACATCGCATTGAGCGCCACCGCCGCCAAATCGGAGAAGCTCGCTGCGCTGGACGCAGCTCGACGGCTGCTCCTGGGTCTCGTCGAGCTACCGGCGCAGGCTCAGCAGCACATCCAGACCGCCATCGCGGCCGCGCCGCTTCGACCGGAACTGACGGTCGGGTGCCGGTAGGGCACCGGCGCTCACCCGGCCCAAGAGAATGCGCCGTGGACGACACGGTCCGCCGCATATAGACCATATGACCGCCGTCACAGCGCCGTGGAGCGCCGCAGCAGAGGAACTGGCCCGCCCGCCGTTTACTGTTCTCAGCCGACGGGATGGTCGAAGTGATCGTGCTGCCGCTCCCCGTCCTGAACACCGCGCTGGACATCGAACCCGTCGTCGCCGATCAGCTCAACCGATGCGCCATCACCGCCGGACTGTCCGTATCGACCCTGCTGCGGGCATTGCTCGCCGTCCAGGCGCCGCGGCCGATGCTCGGCGACCTGGTCCGCACCGCCCGGTACGGTCGCAACGTCTACCAGGTGCACGAAGTATCCGCCGACGGAACATTGTTCCTGGGCGCAGCGCATTCGCTGCACAGCTCCGACTGCGTCATGAGCGCCGGCTGGACCCCGCCCAGCGAGATCACACGCGTCGAGCCGACCGACCGCTGAACCCGCACCAGCGGTGACCGCTCACCTCGGTAGGCTCGATATGACCGGGGCCTGATCTGCGGCTCACGAGCGCCACCGCACCAGCAACTGCAGGGAGCGCCACGGCATGTGGACCGTCATCGGCGTCATCCTTTTCATAATGGGCCTACTGGTCTCCATCGGCTGGCATGAAGCCGGGCACCTGTTCTTCGCAAAGCTGTTCGGGGTCAGGGTCACCCAGTACATGCTCGGGTTCGGCCCCACCTTGTTCTCCAGGACCAAAGGTGACACCGAGTACGGCATCAAGGCGATTCCGCTCGGTGGCTACATCCGGATCGTCGGCATGGTGCCGCCCGCCAAAAACGTCCATAACGGCAGCAGCCGCCAGTCCGGTCGGTCGGGTGCGATCCGGCAGCTGGTCGATCGCTCCCGGAAGGCCGACCTGGAGCGGGTCGGCGCGGAGGACGACGGGCGCCAGTTCTATCGGCTGCACCCAGCCAAACGCATCGTCGTCATGATCGCCGGACCGCTGCAGAACCTGATCTTGGCCGTCGTGCTGTTCGGCATCATCGTCACTGCGGTCGGGCTGCCGACCTCGGTGCCGGTGATCTCTGAAGTCAGCCAGTGCCTGGTGCCGGCCACCACTACCGCGACGATCTGCCCGGCGGGCGCCAAGCCCACCCCGGCCGCACTGGCCGGGCTGCGGGCAGGTGACCGCATCACCTCGGTAGCCGACCAGCGCGTCACCAGCTGGGATCAGGCGGTCGCGTTGATCCAATCCGCCGCGGGAACGACCGTTCCGCTGAGCTACGAACGAGCGGGCGTCACCACTACTGTGGCAATACCGATCGTCGTCAACGCGGTCGCCGTCTTCGACGCCAACGGGCGCCTCAGCGGAACCGAGCGGACCGGCTTTCTGGGCGTCTTCATCAAGACCGAGTTCCAGCGACAGTCCATAGGGACGGTTTTCAGCCTCGCCGGCCAGTACACCGACCGGGCCGCATCCTCGCTGCTCGCGCTACCCGGCCGGATTCCGCCGCTATGGAACGCGGTCTTCGGCGGAGCGGAGCGCGACGCGAATAGTCCCATCGGGATCGTCGGCGCCGGTCGGCTCAGCGGCGACATCCTGTCCCTGGCCACCGACACCAGAGCGAAACTGCTGTTGTTCCTGGAGCTACTGGCCGGCTTCAACATGAGCCTGTTCCTGCTGAACCTGCTGCCGCTGCTGCCCTTGGACGGCGGCCACATCCTGGGCGCGACGATCGAGTGGATCCGCCGCGGCGTCGCCCGGGCGATGCACCGACCCGCCCCCGGCCCGTTCGACGCTGCCCGACTGATGCCGTTGGCCTACGTCGTAGCGGTGTTGTTTCTCGGGCTGTCCGCTCTGACCTTCCTCGCCGACATCATCAACCCGGTCAAGCTGTCCTGAGCTGCGGCGCTGCGCCGGGGGAAGACGCCAGGACACCCGTCCATGTAGATGTTGTGACCAAACCCGACCCGAAGTGGCTCACCGACGCGATCGAGGCCACCGCTCTGCTCACCGGCATCTCGCGCCACGAATACAACTGCAATTCCGGCCTGCAACGAGATAACCGCGAATACGTGCTCATGGTGCTCGAGATCCTCGACCCGGCGGTTCGCGCCGACGAACGCGTCCAGATCATCGTTCGGCTGGCCGACCACTACGCACCGGTGACCTGCCCGCGGGCCAGCGCTGCTCCAGCCACACCGGCGCCCTGGCTGGAGGCGGTTCTCGACGCGTCCTCGCGGCACACCGGCATCCCGCGCACCAGGTACGAGCTGTGCACTGACGGGCGGCCCTCCCGTCCGCGCGACTTCGTGCTGAACGTGCTCGCCGTGCTGGAACCAGCGTTACGGGCCGACGAACGCCAGCAGATCGCCCAACATCTGGCCGCGTCCCGTCAGTAGCCGGCTGATGTGGAAGACAACCCGACACCCGCCCATGTAGTCAGCAACACCCGGCATCGCGCCCTCGACCCGCAACTACGCCTGGAAAGGCAGCCACACCCATGAAGCTGATCCGCACCAACACCGCAGCGCTCCACCTGAGCTGGGCCGCCCGCACCACCAGCCCGCGCGCCCTGCACAGCTTGCTCGGCAACGTCCTAATCGCCGCGGACACCGCCAAGATCGCCGACGAGGACGTCCTGGTCGACACCGTCGGCGACCGCACCACCCTCTCGTTCACCACCGACTGCGATGTGCCCCGCAAGCCGACCATGACGGCGTGGAACCCCAAGCAGCTCGATGAGGCCAAGATCGAGTTCCTGGCCACCAAGACCGTGACCCTGAACTACGCCCTGCACGGCGCAACCACTGCCGCGGATCTGCTGGCAGCGCTCGACCAGATCAAGGGCGAGCTGGGCGGCGAGATCAGCGTCGACCCTCACAACATCGTCCTCGGACATACCGATGGTGGCGTGACCACGATGTCCTTCTCGATCAGCGAGACCGTGCCCGGCATCGAGATGGACACCCTGAGCACCTCCAGGCTCGCAGCTCTGCCGAAGTCTCACACCGGCCTGGACACCGACCCGTTATTTAACCCGGAAGCCGGAAGCCTGGTTGGCCCGGAAGAGCCGATCTGCGCCAAGCCGGTCACAAAGAAGGCCAGCAAGGCCGCCCCGACCCCGGTCGCCGAGGTCAAGACAGCGGAACAGGCCCTCAAGGTTGAGACGCTCGCCGAGGCTGCCGTCACGCCTGAGCAGCTCGTGCCTGAACCCGTACCTGAGCCCGTCGACGTCGCACCCGTGGTCGAGTTAGTACCCGAGCCGGTCGCCGAGCCGGTGACCGTCGAAGCCGAGCCTGAGCCCGAGCCGGCCGGTCCAACACCGTCCGCAACCGTCCTTACGGTGGTGCCGATGCCGGTCAGCACATCCGATTTCGACGTCACCGAGCCGCCGGACGAGTGGGACTCCCAGCCGCCGGAGGATGACGCCCCGGAACCGGCCACCCCTGAAGCTCCAGACATGCCGGAGTTCGACGTCGCCGCGCTGCGGGAACCGCCCGTCGAGTCCTCCGGTCGCCGCCCGTCCTCGAATGGTTCGGCAGCGCCGGCGTCCAGTCCACGCCCGGCCCGCACGAAGAGCTTCGCTCCGGCCGCCATCGTCACCGGCCCGAACGGAAAGATCGTCCTCAACGAGAGCGACATCTTCTAGGCAGCAGGCGCGTCCAGCGCCACGTCGACAGTCACGTCGACGCCCTCAATGAAAGGACGCCTCAGTGAGCACCACACCAGGCCCGATCGACCGAGCACCCGAAGCGGACGCCCAGGAACTTGACGCTGCGTACAGGCAGCGCTTCACAGCTGAGATGGCGGTGCTACAGACCGAAGGTGGCCAGATGCAGGACTACTTCGCGCTCATCAGCCGCCCGCCGACAACCGAAACGCAGGCATCGGCGGCGCTGGCGACTACGGCGATCGGCTGATCTGACGCGGCCGCGCCGAGCGCTTCCGTTGGCGATTGTTCACTAGGCAAGGACCCACCCCGGGCCCGGTGAACTTGTTCAAGGGAGCGTCGGCGTGGCCGTCGAAAGAATCTCGGTGCGACTGCCTGCGGGCTTCGACCCCCGCAAGCACGGTGCCTCTCTGGTGAAGAAGATCGCCGAAACCTACGGCGACGGCTTCGAGATCGACTCGATCGACCCGAACACCAACACCGCGCAGGCTTCCCGTCAGGTCGCCATCACCGAGGTCAGCAACGACGCCCGCGCCGGGTCCACCAAGGATGTCAACCTGGCCCCCGGCACCAAACCCGCTGACGGCGACAAGATGGCCGCCAAGCTCGAAGGGAACAATCCCGGCTACATGATGACGACGTTCAGCCCGTTCACCGGCCACGCGGTCCTGACCAAGCTGGATGAGCCGACCGCACGGTGCCGCTCGGCGGTGGCCGGAGCACTAGGTGTCAAGCCTTGGATGGTGCAGGTAAAACCGCGCCTCGACGGCGGGTTCGACCTCGAGCTGCCGTCTAGCTACTCGCCGTCCAAGCACGACAAGAAGCTCGACGAGGTCGCCACCTCCGCGGTGGGCAGCGACGGCTGGTACGTCCACGTCGACGTGCAGAAGCTGACCGCCTCGATCATCCCGTCCGACCCCCCGACCTTCCCGTCTCTGATCCCCTACCCGATCCACAAGCTGGGCCAGGGGAACCTGGATTTCCTGCCGTTCGGGGAGAGCCTTCCGCTGCCGGGGCAGCCCGCTGGCGAAGAGGTCGGAATCGACTGGGTTTCCCAGGCTTTCATGCTGCTCGGTGGAACTCCGGGATCCGGTAAGTCCGTCACGCTCAACGCCTGCATCGCCGGTGCCCTGTCCGAGGGTGCCGAATTGGCGATCGTCGACATCCCGGCGAAAAGTGTCGATTTTTTATGGTGCAAGAAGTATGTCCGGGCCGGCGGCTGGGGCTGCGACTCGGCCGAGGCGGCTGTGGCCGTCCTGGCGATGGTCTACCTCGAAGGCCAGAAGCGGGCCAAGCGGCTGGCCGCCGCCGGCGTCGTCAACTGGCTGGATCTGCCTGCTGGCCAGCGGTTCGCGCCGCTGTTCGTGGTGGTCGACGAGGTTTCCGGCCTGCTGGTCACCGACAAGGTGCCCTCCGGTATCCCGAAAGACCACCCGCTGGTCGTAGAGGTGGCGCAGTCGAACCTGCTCAAGGTCGCCCTGGCCAGCTATATCAACAAGATCGTCGCCGAGCTCCGCTTCGTCGGCGTCCGGATGATCTTGTCCACGCAGGTGTCCAACAACAACACCGGCGTGAGCCCCTCCCTCAAGGCCAAGATCGGCCACAAGATCCTGCAGGGCTCGAACCCGTCGAAGTCCGCCCGCATGCAGGCCTTCAACGACGAAACTGCCGTTCCGCAGGTGCCGGCCAATGTCCGCGCCAACGCCAAGGTGGCCAAGGGTGTCGGCGTCGCCGAAATGGAAGGTAGCGAGCCGGTCGTCTACAAGTCCTGGTTCGCCCCGATCGACTCCTACGCCGCCGCGCTGCAGAAGCTCAATGTTCCGACCACCAGTTCCCCTGCGCCGACTGCCGCCCAGATCGCCGAGCACACCCCGAGCCTGGACCCTGACGGCGGACCGGTGACCACCACCCACGGCGCCCCGTCCAGGGAAATGCGCAACGACGGCACCGGCGCCGAATGGATGACCGGAGACGATGGTGAGCGGCTGACCGGGTTCGAAAAGGCCAATGCTGCAAGGCATTCGGCCACCGTCCAGGCGCGGGCGTAGGAGGGGGCCAGCGATGACTGACCACACGTTGGAAACCAACGACCTGTCGATGACCGCCCCTCAGCCGCCCGCCGGCTGGTACCCGGACCCAAGCAGGAACGGGCGGCGGTACTGGGACGGTTCGGCCTGGACCGCGCACGCCCAGGCCCTCCTACTCCCGGTGCGGCTGCCGGTCGCCGACAAGACGCCGGGCAAGCCGAAGTCCGCCAAGCTGGCCTTTCTGCTGGGAATGCTGTTGGGCCCCTTCGGCATGCTCTACACGACCCTTGCCGGCTTCGCGGCGATGCTGATCCTTGGCGTACTCGGCGGCCTGCTGTTCATCTCCACCAATTTTCCTTTCGGGTTCAGCGAAACATCCTTCAGCCTCACCCACAGCATCCCGGTCGGTGTGCTCGTCGTGGTGCTCGCCTACCTTCTCGGCTGCGCCTTCTGGGCCGCCGTGTCGACTCCCGCCCCGACCGCGCCTCCTCCTCCGTACGATCCGCAGAGCAGCTGAGTGCCGTGCACCCGGAGTCGGTACTGCTGCCGCTGAGCTACGGCGTCGCCTCTGCGCTGACCATCGGCTGTTTGACCCTGTGCCTGATCGCCCTTGCTGGCGGTACTTTCGTGGTGGCCGCCTCCCGGGTGACGGCCGGCCGATTCACGATCCGACCGGCCAAAGCTTGGATGCTGCTGGCTGCGTGGTCCGGGCTCACCGGAGGGATCTCCTCGGGCTACCGCAACCGGTACCACTTCGCCGTCACCTCCCTGTCGGCACATCAGCCGGCCCTGCCGGACAGCGAGGCGAACGCAGTGCTCATTCAGACCATCAGCCCAACCGTGTGGGCGGTGAAGACGATCCTGCTGGCGCTGGTCGGAGGATTCCTGTGGGTTGGCACCACGCGGGCCCGGGCGGCGGCCGCGCTGCTGCTCGCGCACGGCCAAGGTGGCGCCGTGCCGTTTGCGGCATCAGTAACCCAGTCCCGCAAGGCTCCCGATGTCGTCGCTGCAGCGAAGGCGGCGTCATGACCGGCGTCCTGAGTGCCGACACTTGCGCCGCTGCCCGGCCCCGGTCGGCTGCATGGGCCGCCATCTTCTCACTGCTGCTTGGGCCGATCGGCATGCTCTATTCGACGCTGCTCGGCTGCGTCACCATGCTGCTCGGCGGCGGCCTGCTCGCCGTCGCTTACGTCGCATACGACAACCCGTGGGACACCAGCCGGTACGGATTCGCCGAACAGCACCGGATTCTCGCGCCGCCCCTGTACGCCGCGATCGCCCTGTACTGGATCTCCTGCGCCGTATGGGCCGCCATCGCCGCCGATCGATCCAACCTGCACCGATCCCGCTTGCACCGCCTATCAGAATCGGAACGACGATGACCATCCGCGCGCTTCCCCGACGTCCCGCTGTTCGGCCGCCCGCACCGGTTCCCGAGGTGATTCCGCCGCCGCTGGGGGTCCGCTTCGGCGTCGAGGCCGCCAAGCCACGCACGCCGGTCGGTTTCGACCCGAAAGCCGGACAGCATCTGCTGGTCTCCGGCGACGCCGGATCGGGCAAGACCACCGTGCTGGCTTCGCTCGTCCAGGGGTCACTGGTCGCCCGCTGCGTCGTCTACGTCGCCGCCGCACGATCCGACCACCCCGGATACGCGCTGGAACAGCGCCAGATCGAGGCATCAGGCAGTGGCCTGGCCGGTTCGCAGCGAGTGCTGGAGGCGGCCTGCGTGGAAATGATGAGCCGCCAGGAGCGAATGGTCGAGCAGAACAAGCGTCGCTACGACAGGCTCTTCCCGCCGGCATCGCCGGTGCTGGTCGTCGTCGACGGAGTCCTGGAGCTGCTGGCGATGGACTGGCAGATCGGCAGCCCGGAGAACATGCAGCGCGCAGCGGTCGGGTCGATGCTCGATTCGATCGCACAGTACGGACCCAAGACCGGTCTGTCGTTGATGATCGCCTCCAGCGAACCCGCCGGCACCCTCGTCGCTGTCCGGCTGTTCCCGCATCTGCACGACCTGGGAGACACCGCAGCCCGGCTGACCCTGCACTCGGCTGACGCGCCCGGACGGGGACTGTGGATGCCGGTCGACCAGGTGCCCGTCGAGGTGCAGGCCGACCAGCTCGGCTTCGGCGCCAGCGGCGTAACCAACCGGCGCACCGCGGCCCGGACCGGCTGAGCAGCGCCGTCCCGAAAACACTGAACGAGATCAAACCGGTCCGAGCTGCAGCCCGCCGCGGCTGCCCAGAGCGACTACGTTCCAGCCATGACGATGCTTGTGGTTGGTGCCGTGATCGTGGTCGCGCTGCTGGCGGCTTTCGATGCGCGGAAGTCGCGCGACGCGAAGCGCCGCTACCCCAATTCGGCTGACGGTCTGATTGGCGGCGACGCGGGCTCGGTCTGGTCCGACGGCAGTCGCAACGACGGCCACGGGTACCACGATCCCGGCCACCACGGCGCTTCGGCGGTGCTGGTCATGGCGGTTTTGGACATGATGGTTTTGGAGACGGCGGCTTCGGCGGCCACGGCGGATAGCCGCACCCAACTGTCAGGCGCTGACCTGACCTGCACCGTCGAAATCGTGGTGCCGCGATAGCCCAGCGCGTTTGCGCCACCGGGTGATCGCCTGAGTCCGCATGCTGAGCTGTTCGGCGATCTGCTTGTCGGAGAAACCCTGCTCGTACAGCGCGCGCCGCTCCACGTCGGCAACGGCATCTTCCGGCCGTCGGCCACGGACACCGTTGGGCGGCAGGCAGTTGCGGGCCCGCCACTTCTGAATCGAGTTGTGGGTGACCTGCAGTACGGCGGCGATCTCGAGATCGGTCATCCCGTGCGTCCACATGTCGTACCGGCTCAGGTCGGTGGCCTCGTCTTCCAGGGCGATTTCGTCCGGGTCGTCCTCCAGTCCGCTGTCGATACGACGTTGGCGAGCCGAGAGGCCGCCGAAGACGCCGAAGGGCTCGTTGCGCTCGTACGCACCGGCCAGACATGTTGCTCGCTGGGGACATTTGCTCACGCAGATACCGGACGCCAGGACGACGTCCGATGGCACTTCGGAGTACCACAGGTCCGGGTCGTACTTCTTGTCCTCGCAAGGCACCGTACCGGCCAGTTTCACCAACGGCAGCTCGGTCGCGGGTATGGCGGCGGTGATGGGCGGCGGAACCGGAGTGATCGGCAGATCGATGCGTGCCCTGCCGGACGGCCCGAGCGCGGAGGTACTGCGACGAATATGCGACCCGGTCATCAGATGCGGCCATCCTGGCTTGCGAAAGTGGGCATGGGTGATGTCGAGTCGGCGGTGTTATCGAAGGTGGCTGCGCCTGATGCGGTGAAGATCCGCTGGTAGCGATCCACCAGCGCACCGATCGCCATGATGACGACGACGCCGCCGACGCCGAGGATGATGAGGACGGCGATGGTCTCGAAGGCGTAGTAGGCGATGGCCTGGGCGGTGGTCATCGGGTCGACTCCGCAGATTCGCGGATCGCCGCGAGGCGTCCACCACGACGGGTTCGCTGACCGCGGGCGCCCTGGAGGTGCGGGCCGGGAGCCCCGCTGGTCCGCAACGCCAGGACGGCGGCGATCCGCTCGGGGTTGTGGCCCGTGGCTGGCTTTCTCTGCTTCTTACTCATGCCGGGTATATGCACGGGGGGTCACGTGTCTTCCACAGCCCGCGCATATAGGGAAGGCACGTCACTCAAGGAGCCGGCGAAAAGACCCACTGGGATGCCTATACGTCCAGCTGGCTCAGCTACAACGGGCGGTGAAAACCGATCGGCCCATCGCTGCCAACTGCACCTACGCGCGGCGCGTTACCGGCCCGGCTGTGGCCCGGTCAATCGCCGTCTTCGAAGCTGCAGGCCCGGCGCAGCCGCTCGTTGGCGGCCGCCAGGTCCGTGCAGTCGACCGGGTGGCCGGGTCAGTCGCCTCGATGATCTCCGCGTCGGCGCCGGCGGTGGTGTACCCGGACAGGAACTGTGTGGCCTCGTCGGCGATCGACTGTCCTGGTTGCATCAGACCATTGAACCCCGGGGTCCACTGCGCTCGTGACGACTCAGAGCCAGCTCAGATGTGCACCTCTACCGCGTAGTCCAATGCGTCCGGAGCGTTGACGCTTGGGGCGTTGTAGGCGTGCATCAGCTCGTAGACCGCCACCCGGACTTCGCGACGGTAAGCGTCGCCCCAATCTCGCCAGAGGCCCGTTACCTCGAGCTCGATGAGGTTGTCGCCATACCGGTAGCCGCAGATGTTCACCCAGCTGCGTGGGCCGACCGGTCGGCGACCCCGCCACCGACCTGCTGAGACCGATAGGCCCTTGGACCGCAGGTGCTGCTCGACCTGATCCAGCGCCTTGTCGATCCGTTCATCCAGCGACATCGCTGGGTCGAAGCGGGCACCGACGAAGGTGCTTGAGCGGGGCCAGAACTGGAACCTGTTATTGGAAGCGGAAGAGGGAGCTGGCGGGCTGGCACTGTCGAGGACGACGTTGAACCCACCGCCGACCGCCTCGATCTTGGTGAACCCGGGCGAGCCCAGGTAGGTGAAGATGCCGGGCGCCGAGAGCACAATCGAGAGTTGCTCCCACGGCATGTCCTGCCGACGACGCTGATGAAGCCGCGGGCCATATCGCCGAGCGGTGCCTGCAACCAATCCTCCACAAGAATGGTTTCCAGCGGCCACCGGCGTCCGGCTTCAGCCGATTGGGTGGCGGCCAGCGTCCACCAGGCGGGCACGACGCCGTCGTAGTAGCGGCCCACTTCGCGGGTCATGATTTCGGCGAGCTGGTCGTGATTGACGCCGGCGGCCCGGGCGGCCGCTAAACCGGTGATCGGTCGCCGCGGCGCGTTCGTCTGCCATGCCGCAAGCTCGCCGGCTGGGCCCGGCGTGAAGTCGTCACAGCGCAGCATCAGATGTGCACCTGCAGCACGAAGTCCAAGGCGCCAAGCAACCGGGTGCTCGGGGCGTTGTAAGCGTGAATCAGCTCGTACAGCGCCACTCGGACCTCCTGCGCCTCACGGCCGTTGGGTGCCATGCCCTTCACGTGCAGCTCGACCAAGTTCGATCCTTCGCGGTAGCCACAGATTTCGACCCAGCTGCAACGCGCGATTGACCGATGACCAGGGCGCTGCGTGGCAGTGAAGGCGACACCTCGGTAGTCCGCGTATTCGGCGGCGTCGGCCAGGGCGGCGGCCACCCGCTGATCCAGCGTCATCGCCGGGTCGAATCGGGCGCCGACGAAGATGCTGGTGGGTGCGGCGCAACCCCGGACGTTCATGGTGACGGGCGCGTTTTTCAGGACGACGTTGTAGCCGCCGGCGATCGCTTCGATCTCGGTGAACCTGTCCGATCCGATGAAGGAGAAGATGCCTGGCGCGGACAGCACCACCGATAGTTCCTCCCACGGCATGTCCAGCCCGACAACATTGGTGAAGCCACGAGCGATGTTACCCAGCGGCTCCTGCATCTCGTCGTCGATGAGAATGGTTTCCAGCGGCCACCGGCGTCCAGCTTCGGCCGGCTGAGTCGCCACCAGCGACCACCAGATCGGCACGGTGCCGTTGTGAATGCGGCGCATCTCGTGGGTCATGATCTCGGCGAGCTGATCGTGGTCGACACCAGCGGCGCGGGCCGCCGCCAGACCGCTTATCGGTCGACGCAGCGATCTGGTCGGCAGTGCGACCTTGCTGGCCGGGCACGGCGTGAAGATGTCCAGGTCGATGGCGGGGGCGGTAAGCATGCCTCTTATATGGCCGGGTCAGCCGGTGTCTTCCACCGCACGGCGGCCCCTGACGTATGTCTCACGATCGCGTGGCGTACCTGTCAGGGTGGCTTGGGCTGCGATGATCGCGGACATGGGAATGCAATCGTCACAGTCGAATTCGCTGCTGGATCAATGCCCGGTGTGCGGCGGACCGGTCTCCGAGATCGGCGGCATGGGCTGCTGTGGCGCGGAGACCGCCAACTGCGAGGGTGCTCTGGACGGCGTACCCGTTCCGGACGGAGGTCTTGAGGAGGACGACCCCCGCGCCGATGACGTGGTCGTCCATTTCTGGTACACCGATACCGGCGAACGGGCACCACATGAATGGATGAACGACGGGGTGGAATGCCGCTGCTCCAACTAGCGGTTACCAGCCGCATGCCGTGGGTGCTGGAGGCCCTGCGCGGCGATCACGCCTATGGATATGCGCGGGAGCCGGACTCAGAGCCGCCCGAAATCGCGGACGGCGGTGTAGCTGCAGAAAATTAGCAGGGCCGACCAGGCCGCCAGCCAGAACCACTGCGGGGTGATGCGCAGGATCCGGCGCAGATGCGCCGCGTCGGTGTCCTCGGGAGAGTGTGACTTCCAGAGCTGCCAGGCCATCCAAATGCCGCGAGCGCCGCCTCCGGCGAAAACCGCGGCGAACACCACGACCATGCCAGCGCGAATATCCGGTGCCAGCAGGGTCAACGCCAGCAGGATCAGCGCGGAGCCGATGGTGAGCAGCCCGAACGCCGAGCGCAGCAGCAACAGCGCCACCAGGAAGACGGCGGCCAGCACAGCGACAGCCGCTCCGGACAACCCGCGGCCGTAGAGCACGGCCAATCCCCAGGTCGCCAGCGGCGGCGCGGCGTATCCGGCCATCAGGCTGACCAGCGCCGGCAACGGGCGCTGCTGGGAGTAGGTCTCCCCGGCCATGTTGGCGTGCAGTTTGATGCCCGATACGCGGCCGCCCAGTAGCAGTGCGCTGACCGCGTGGCCCATTTCGTGGGCGATCGTCGACCAGTGCGGCCACCACCAGCCCAAGCCCAGTCCGGCCGCCGCGAGGGCGGGGACGATCCAGCCGCCGGCTGGCAGCGGCGCGACGTGGCACCACCGCAGGAATGCGGTCAGGTACTGCTGTCGGTTCACAGCGCCTCCGCCCAGTCCCGCATGAGCGCGATGTCGGCGTCGAGCATTCCTACGACCGGGTCGATGCGGTGCAGCAGGTGCGGCCCGAGGGCGGGCACCCGGCCGAGGTGGTGGCGGTCCGCGTCGGTCATCTCGTCGTCCATCCAGACGAATGCTCGGCCCGCGTCACCGCAGTTGTCATCGCCCAGGGCCGCTATGTAGCCGGCGATCGGCCGGGTCTTCCAGTGCAGCGTCTCCACCGAGCGGCGGCGTTCGCTGGCTAGCGCAGTCAGCGTCTCCTCGTACGGCGGGAGCACTGCGAGCCGATTGTTGACCAACGGGTAGTCGCCCCAGTGGATCACCGGCAGCTCCGGCAGCCCGATGAGTGGCGCGACGATTCGGTTGGCTGCGTCCTCCCAGTCGGTGGCCCAGTGCAGCTCGAAGACATCGGCCAGGGACAGCAGCATCGCGCCGTGGGCAGGATTGAGCCAGACACGCAGCGTGAGCCGCCGGGCGGCCGCCGTCATCAGGTCGTCCGGCGAGCCTGCCGGCCGGTCGCCGTTCATCGGTACCCGGTGGGTCTCGTAGCCGGCGGGCCGTCTGGTCGCCTTGGCCGCGTAGGGGTTCAGGGGTCCGTCGATGTCAATGAGCAGCAGCGGTTTCCGCCCGTCCGACTTCACGTGTCCTCCATCTGCCCGCGCTCCGGTCGGCGCAGCTCTGCCCTCGATATGCAGCGGTGCGTCCGCGTCTTCCCCCACCCATTTATGTAGGTGTACCGAAGCCGAGAAGCGGCGCTCATCCTCCGACGAGCACCGCTTCCTCTGTTCGCTCACGCCCTGGTCAGCACACCCAGCTCGACGAGCATCGATTCCTCGACCGTCGTCAGCCGCAGCCAGCCGGTCGCCCACCGGGACGGAACCTTCGGCGTCACCAGCAGATGCATGCCAGCTTCCGCCGGCGTGCGGTCGGCCTTGCGTGAGTTGCATGGTCCGCAGGCGGCCACCAGGTTCAGCCAGGACGACGCGCCACCGCGGCTGCGTGGCTGGATGTGGTCGACGGTGTTGGCCCCAGCCTTGCCGCAGAACGCGCAGCGGTGACCGTCACGGATCAGCACGCCCTGCTTGGAGCACGCTGGCGCACGGCCGCGAACGACGATCTTCACGAAGCGGACCAGCCGCACCACCGCCGGCACCGGCCAGGCGCTGCCGCCGACCTGCACGGTGTGGTTGGGCACCTGGTGCACCACCTCGGCGCGGTCGGCGACCATGTAGGCCAGGGCGCGGTGCAGCGAGACCCGGTTGAGCGCCTCCCAGGAAGCGTTCAGGACCAGGACGGTCCGGGCCTTGTGGTGCTTGGCGCCCTGCTTGCTCGAGCTCTCGTTGGTCGAGCTCTGCTGCTTCTGTATCGGCGGCATCACCTGCCACACTGCCTTCCCTGCGATCGGCACTGATGGTGCCTTGGATATGCCCGGGCGGCGCCCGCGCATGGTTGTGCCTTGACGACTGCAGAGCGGAAGAAGCAGGAGATGGGTGGGCCCCGTCGGGATCGAACCGACGACCCGCGGATTAAAAGTCCGCTGCTCTGCCAGCTGAGCTAGAGGCCCGAACCGTTGCGGCGCAACGGGTGCAACGAGTCGAATACCGGATTCGAACCGGTGGTTGTACGGTTTTGCAGACCGCTGCCTTTGTCCTCTCAGCCAATCCGACAGGCGTGGTGCTGTTGCTGCGTGGCTCCAGGCGGATCCGAACCGCCGACCTCCCGCTTTTCAGACGAGCGCTCTGCCAACTGAGCTACAGAGCCATACCGGCGCACTGCCGGGAAATGCGTTGCGGCGGCAGGTTTCGGACCTGCTCGTTCTACTTACCGCATTGGCGCTCTACCTGATGAGCTAGCTGAGCAACGCCGACCTACGCGCCCAGGTTCGGACCGCATGACAGTTGGCGCAAACGAGTTCGCACTTAGCAATTTCTTTCAGAATGGTTTCCCACCCATGGGCGCGTGACAACATCTCTCCAATCGCTGCGACTTTGTCATCTCCGATGCAGTCGTACTGCATCACGTAGTGCGGATAGCAGATCCCGCAGTCGGTGCACGGAGCTGACTTAATTTCAGCAAGTTTGGCTCGATGAGACCGCTTGCGTACTTTGGTGTTAGCAGCCGCGCGGTCGATCCGTTCTTGGCGGTGAGCAAGGTAGTACCGCTGTTGGTACGCCTTTTGATATTCCTTGCTGGAGGGCATGAACCTATTATGCCTTGTTTCAAGAATACCTGTGGCGGGTTTTTGGCCCCGCTCCTACTCTCCGAGTTATCAGCTCGGCGCTCTCACCAATTGAGCTACGCCGCAATGTGTCACTACGCGGAAGCGGAGGGATTCGAACCCCCGGTGGCCTTGCGGGCCACACGCGTTTTCAAAACGCGAGCCATAGTCCGCTCGGCCACGCTTCCAGTCTCGGCATCCGGTAGATCGCGGGGCGCTCGTACCGACGCGCCCCGCTAAACCTCAGTTTCCCTTGACGTTCAGGAACTGCCGAAGGGTGTGGACGATCTCCACCATATCCTTCGAGTCATTCATGACTACGTCAATTGCCTTGTACGCCGAAGGGTGCTCATCGAGGAACGCATCAGACTCGCCCCAGACGATGCCGGCCATCCGCTCGTCCAGGTCGGCCCGGGTGAACGCCACCTTCGCCTTCGACCGCGAGTACTCCCGGCCGGCCCCGTGCGGCGCCGAGCACAGCGACTCCCGGTTACCCAGCCCGGTGACGACGTAGGACTTGTCTCCCATCGAACCGGGGATCAGGCCCATGGTGCCCTGGTGCGCGGCGATGGCTCCCTTACGGGACAGCCACACTTCCCGGCCGTAGTGGGTCTCCCGGGCGGTGTAGTTGTGGTGGCAGCTGGTTGACTCCGAGGCCTGCACCCGGACGCCGAAGAACTTCTCAACGCACCAGATCACCTGATCCATCATCTCGTCGCGGTTGAGTGCGGCGAAGGTCTGCGCCCACTGCAGCGCCTCGATGTACGAGTCGAACTCAGCGGTGCCCTCGGTCAGGTACGCCAGGTCCCGGTTCGGCAACTTGACGCTGTCGCGGTAGCAGATCTCCTGCGCCACCTTGATGTGCCGCTGCGCCAGCTTGTTGCCGACACCTCGGGATCCCGAATGAAGGAACAGCCAGACCCGGTCGTCCTCGTCGTAGGAGCATTCGATGAAGTGGTTGCCGGACCCGAGCGATCCCAGTTGCAGGCGCCAGTCGTTCTTCGCACCCCGCTGAGCGACCAGCTCGGCCTGATCGATGCCGGCCATGTCCTCCAGCTTGGCGATGCGAGCGTCCGCCGAGCGTGACGGGCGTCGGTTGTAGTTGCCGGCCGACAGCGGCACCGCGGTCGAGATCGCGGCGTGCAGCGGGTGCAGGTCGCCGGCTGCTTCGACGTCGGCCTTGGTCAGCTGGGTACGCACCGCCCGCATCCCGCAACCAATATCTACCCCCACTGCTGCCGGAATGATCGCCCCGATGGTCGGGATGACTGACCCGACGGTCGCACCCAGGCCCAGGTGGCAGTCGGGCATCAGCGCGAGATGCGGGTAAATGAAATCCATCTGCGCAGTCTCGTAGGACTTGGCCAGAGTTTTCGGCTCGGCGATCGAGGCGAAGTTGATGAAGCGGCTGGTGAGTACCTCCATGATGGTTCGCCCCTTTCTTTGGGCTCGAGTTTCCCGGCGGCTGCCGGTCCGGTGCTGGTTTGTGCTTGGTACAGCGGAGGGCGAGGGATTCGAACCCCCGTGGGTGTTACCCCGCACCGTTTTCGAAACGGGCGCAATAGGCCGAGCTCTGCCAGTCCTCCTTGATCGTGCGGTCAACTACTCGGCCCTGAAGGACCGAGCTTGCAACTCTGACTTGTGAGGGTCAGGCCGCGTTCGGCTGGTTGACTGCAGCCACGTATTGGTCTTGGCCTCGCATGCTGATGTTGATGGAGGCGTTGCGGTCGGCTCCCAACGAGAAGCCGCATTTCTGGCAGCAGAACTCGGCCTGGTTGGGCCGGTTCTTCCTGTCGATGTGCCCACAGGCCGAGCACTGCTGGCTGGTGTAGGCGGGGTCCACCTGCACCAGCAACACACCCTCGGAGACGGCCTTGTAGGTCAGGAACGATCCCAGTTGGGCGAACGCCCAGGAGGAGTGCGTGGCCCGTTGGGGCTTGCGGAGCCGTACCCGTTCGCGGATCCCCGTCAAATCTTCGACGGCGATACCGCATCCGGTGCGTTTGGCCTCGGCCACGATCGTTTTGGAAATCTGGTGGTTG
>JAABUO010000550.1_pt1 | contig 68927 bp, 66 predicted proteins | sample 5559291 | NCBI WGS metagenome assembly JAABUO01 (sample SAMN10711878, study PRJNA513372) | rock metagenome | isolation source: Antarctica rocks | place: Antarctica: Victoria Land, Finger Mt sud | reverse complement strand
AGCACGGTAGGGCTGCTCGGCACCGCGTTCACGATGGAGCAGGACTTCTACCGCGACCGGCTCGCCGGCCACGGCCTGCACGTCCTCGTCCCGGACGCCGCCGACCGGGCAGTGGTGCACCGGATCATCTACGAGGAGTTGTGTCTGGGCGTGGTCCGCGAGGCTTCCCGCCAGGCCTACCGCCGGGTGATCGAACGGTTAGTCGCGGCGGGCGCCGAGGGAGTCATCCTCGGGTGCACGGAGATCGATCTGCTCGTCGGCGCCGCGGACAGTCCGGTGCCGGTGTACCCGACGACCCGGCTGCACGTCGAGGCCGCCGTCACGGCTGCCCTCGCTGGGATCTCACTTCAATGACGCCCTTGGGCCACCCCGGCGTGCAGGCATCGGGCTCGGCACAGCGGCCTTCCTACGTACCGATGGCCGTTCGTCTACCGAGACCCGCCGGGATCTCGCGCGTAAGGCCCACTTGTGGCTGAGCTCAGACTCTGGAGGAGACCGCGCACGTGGGTTCGCCTTCGAGAACGACGGACCGGTGACCTGCACGCTCCGGGGATTCGTAAACCTAACTATGATCGGTGCGAGCACCTGCCTTTGACGTATATTAACGGCGGTTATCAGCAGGACTACAGCGTCAGCGCTATAAGTCTGCAGCCGGGCGCGGCGGCCTGAGTCATCGTCGATCGTTACCGGTGTGACGGCAAGCACAGCACGCTCGTGACTGCTGCAGCCGTGACCCTCCCAGGCCAGCGGGCACTCTGAAAACTCCATACTCAGACATCGTCTGCACGGACCGGATAGCCAGGGCCAGCAATAACATCTTTATGTCGCCATTCTTGCCGGTTACCCGAGACTTCCCGTTCTGCTTGAGGCCGACGGTTTTCGTCCACTGACAGTTACGACGTTTCGACGTTTCGTCACTGCTCAGGGCTTCTCGGCATGGCGGCTTGATCTTGGGCTGGGCGCGGGGAGGCGCGGGTGTCCGGTTCTGCGTCTTCCCCGCAGGCAGGGCGGTTCATGCCCGAGTTCGTGTTGTCCCCCGGTCCCGGTGTCGTCCTCGGTGGCCCAGCTGTCGGGTGTTGCTGGCCGAGCGTGACACGCGGATCGTCGATCGTCGCGCAGGGACAGGCCTTTGTCTGCGTTGACGACGCGGGTGGCGGAGCTGGAGGCGCAGCTGGGGGGAGGCCGGGGGGAGCCCGCGGGGAGCCGCGCAACAGTTCCCGTCCGCCGTCCTCGGACGGCTATGCCGAGTGGGGGTGAAACACCATCAACATGAGGTGCCTCGTGTCGGCGATGAGCGCGGCGGATGAGGTCGCGGTGCACGGCACGGCGTTGCTGTTCCAGGCGCGACCCGCCTCGATCTCCAGCACGATGCCGAGCTCATCATGGAAGCCGTCGATGTCCATGGTGACGTCTGGTGCGCCGCCCTCTCCGAAGAGCACCGGTCGCGAGATCTTGTCGGCGCTGCGCTTGCCGACTTCGACGCTGAAGCCGAGCGCCGCCAGCCCCGGCGCGACCCACACCAGCACAGCGTCACTCGTCACGTGCGGCCCGGCGGTCGTCGCGATGGCGTCCTCGCTCGCGACGACGGCCGACACGACACCGCCGACCCACGCCGGTGGGCGTCGCGAGCGGGAAGAACTGCCAGCGCACGGAGGGGACCCGGCGCAGCTTGCCGTAGAAGGTGCAGCGCGCGCGTAGCTCAGCCGTAGCTCGCCGTCGGCACGCTGGAGCGGTGATCGACCACGACCCTCGGCAGGCCGAGGACGGCACCGCGCACTTCACCTACTTCATCGCTGAGCGCGAGTTGTCCTTCACCTGGAACGGAACAGCCGAGCACATCGACGTCAGCGTGGGCGGGTACGGCGAGCGCGTCACAGCCCACGCGCCCTGTCCGCATCCCCGCGCCCTCCGGCGCACCTGGCGCAGCGCGCTGCTGACCTTCCGAATTGCTTGCGACACCTGGGCCGGCACGCACACGTGATGATGCCTGTGGAAACGCCTCCGCGGAAGCGCCTCAGCGTCCCAGGTGACCGCGGGAAGTCTCCACCGCCAGGGCCAGGCCCCGCTCGGGATCCAGCGCTTGCAGATGACGGCGGCCGTACCCCGGGGGACGACCAGGCTCGTCGTGCGGTCGGCGCAGAGTCAGGAGCTCGAGCCCGCGACCTCGCACGACCTGCGGGTGCCGCGTTGACAGCCCCCTGCTCGCTGGGTGCGGCCCGCGCGCTCGGTGAGCGCGCTGCGCCGCGGGTCGTGCGGTCCCCCGAATGTCTCGTCGCCCGCGGTGGGCTCAGCCGACGAGGTAGTGCCGTACCCCGTCGATGTCGCTGGCGCGCAGCCGGTCCTGTGCGACGAGTAGCGCGAGGTGCGCGCCCGTCTCGCTGATGGCGAGCGTCGTGTTGAACAGGTCGAGGTCCTCGAGCTTGTGCTCCCGGCGGGTCCAGCGCAGCTCCCCGGCCACCGCGAGGCCGGTCGTCGCCCCTCGCTCGACCGCGCGCTCGGTCTCCTCGAGCCGGTGGCCGTGGTGGTCGACCAGCTCGTCGACGCGGGCGTGCACGCTCGGGGCGACGGGGCCGTGCGCCGGCAGGAGCACCGCGTCGGGGCGCGCGCGGACGACGGCGAGGGAGTGCAGGAAGTCGCCCAGCGGGTTCGGGGAGAGGACCGGCTCGAAGCCGATCGAGGGGGTGATGGTCGGCAGCACGTGGTCACCGGCGAAGAGCAGCCCAGCGGCCAGGTCGTGGAAGACGACGTGGCCCCTGGTGTGCCCCGGTGTCTCGACGACCTCGAGGGTGCGGCCCACCTCGGTGGTCAACGGGCCGGGCCGGAGCCACTCGTCGGGCAGCTCCCAGTCGCGGGCCGACGGGCGCTCGGCAGTGGCGAGGTGCGCGGTGAGCCGGTCGGCGACGGCGCCGGCGCCCATCAGCCGCAGGGTGCTCAGCATCGCCGCCGAAGGCTGGTGCGCCGGGTCGACGATCGACTCCATCGACGCGCGCTCGCCCTCGCCGAGCGCCACCGTCGCCCCGGTGTCGCGCCGGATCGCCACCGCCTGCGTGTAGTGGTCGCGGTGCACGTGCGTCACGAGGAAGCGCCGGATGTCGCTCTCGCCCAGCTCGAGCCGACGTAGCGAAGAGGTCAGCAACGCGCGTGACTCGGGGATCGACCAGCCCGCGTCAACCAGCACCGCCCCCGTGTCGCCGGTGAGGACGTAGACGTTGACCGCGCGGAGCCCGTCGTTGGGCAACGGCAGCGGCACGCGGTGCACCTCCGGTGACACCTCCTCGACCGCCGGCTCGGCCCACGCGCCCCGCCCCCTCTGCACCTCGGTCACCGGGACACCTTCTCCTCCTGCGCGTCTCGGCCCTGCCAGGTGCACACGCAGACCTCGTTGCCCTCGACGTCGGCGAGGATCCAGAAGGCGGGCGCCGCAGCGTCCGAGAGGAGCACCCCGCCCGCCGCGAGCGCCGCATCGACCCGGGCGGCGCGCTCGTCGTGCGGTACGGAGATGTCGAGGTGCAGCCGGTTGCGCTGCGGCCGCTCGGCGTCCATCTGCTGGAACCACACCGAGGGTCCCTGCCGGCGCGGGTCGACCAACCCGCCCGCCGGGTCGCCGTCTGGCAGCTCGTCGACGTAACCCAGCGCCGCCGCCCAGAAGGGCCGCACCGCGGGGATGTCGAGCGCGTCGACGGCGAGCTCGAGCGTCTGGGTCACCCGCTCCTCGCCGAGCCCCGGCTCGCAGGTGCGGCCGAGCCCGGCGACGACCGCGGACAGCCTGCCGGCGAGATCCAGGTCGGGGGCGGTGGGGCGCACCGTGCCCGGCGTACCGATCGAGAGCTCGACGCGGTCGGCCGCGAGCCGTACGTCGAGGTGGGCGCCCAGGTCGCCGACCGCCGCGGCCAGCGCCGCCGCCACCTCGGCCGCGTCCCCGAGCGAGCCCACCCGCACGCCGGTCTTGACCTGGCCGAGCAGCAGGCGCCACCCGGCCGCGTCGACTGCCTCGGACACCGTCTGCCGGCTCAGGAGCGTCATGTCATGACCTTCTCGCGGCTGAGCACGCGGGGCGCGGCCACGACCGCGGCGAGCAGCACCGCGACACAGCCCGACGCCAGCAGCGGCCCCCGCCCGTCGCCGTGCCAGGCCAGCCCCGCCCACACGCCGGCCACGAGCGCACCCCCGCCGATCAACCCTTGGTAGAGCCCCTGCGCCCGCCCCTGCGCCCCGGCCGGCGCGAGGCTGCTGATCCACGCCTTGCCGACACCGTCCGTCGCCGCGGCGAAGAAGCCGTAGACCGCGAGCAGCGGCCACACGGCTGCGGTGCTCGTCGCGAGGCCGAGCCCGCCGTAGGTGACGGCGAAGCAGAGCAGGCCCACGGCGATCACCCGGCGCGGCCCGAGCCGGTCGGCGAGCGCACCGGCGGGGTAGCTCGCCGCGGCGTAGACGGCGTTGTAGGCCACGTAGGCCAGGATGACGAAGACCACCGAGTGGCTGAGCTCGGCGACGCGCAGCAGCACCAGCGCGTCCGGGAAGTTGACCAGTGAGAAGGCCACCAGCACGGCGAGGGTGCGCCAGTACTCCCGGGGGAGCGGCTCGGCGGTGACGGTGCGCCCCGCACGGGCGGGTACGGCCGGCCCCTCGCGCACCAGCCGGACCAGCGTGACGCTGATCACGGCCGGTACGACCGCCAGCGCGAGCAGCGGGCGCAGGTGGTGGTGCAGGAGCTCGTAGCCCGCCAGACCGAGCAGCGGTCCGACGACGGCCCCGGCGGTGTCCATCGCGCGGTGCAACCCGAAGGCGCGACCCCGTGCGCCGAGCGGTACGCCGACCACCAGGAGCGCGTCCCGAGGGGCGCCGCGGATGCCCTTGCCCAGCCGGTCGACCACCCGCCCGAGCAGCACCACGGGCCACGCGAAGGCGACCGCGACGACGACCTTGCCGAGCGCAGCGAGGCCGTACCCCGCCGCGATGAGCGGGCGCTTCGCCCGACGGTCGGCGAGCCGCCCGGAGAGCAGCCGGCTGACGCTCGCGGCACCCTCGGCCAGCCCCTCGACCGCACCGACGACGGCGACGGGCGCGCCAAGGGTGACGGTGAGGAAGATCGGCAGGATGGGGTAGAGCAGCTCGCTCGCGGCGTCCTGGGCGAAGCTCACCGCGCACAGCACGATGAGGTTGCGGCTCAGCCAGGGCCCCTCGCGCGACGCCGCTGCGGTCACCTCACCTCAGCGGCGTGCCGGTCGCGGTGGCGGTGCCGGCGGACCAGCAGGAAGACGGCGATCAGGACCAGCAACCCCAGCCCGATCAGCGTCGCGTTGTGCTCGACGGTCTTGTACTGGCTGCCGACCGCGTAGCCGAGCAGCACGAAGAGCGTCGCCCACAGCGCACCGCCGGCGACGTTGAAGGCGAGGAACCGGAGGTAGGGGATGCCGGCCATCCCCGCCAGTCCCGGTACGAGAACCCTTGCCGCGGTGGTGAAGCGCCCCACGAAGACGGCCTTGCCGCCGAGCCGGCGCACGCTCTCCTGCGTGCGCTGGAGCTTGTCCTCGTCGAGCAGCCGGTCCGGCACCTTGCGCAGCAGCCGCTCGCCGTAGCGCTTGCCGATCTCGTACCCGACGCTGTCGCCGATGATGGCGCCGCTGATCCCGAGGACGAGGACCGCGGTCAGGCTCACCTTGTGCTGGTTGGCCAGGACGCCGCCGAGCAGCACGCCGATCTCACCCGGGATGATGAAGCCGACGAAGGCGCTGGCCTCGAGCAGCGGCAGCGCGAAGACGAGCAGCAGGGCGAGCGCAGGCGGGAGGCGCAGGATCGACTCGGCGATGCTGCTCACGGGGCGGGGACGGCGGCGGTCTCGAGGGCGGGGGTGGTGCGCACGGTGCTGACCGTAGGGACTGGCACCTGATGCACGCATGAGAGCCCGACCGCACGGACGGGTGCTCCCGGTCGGAAGCGGGGAGAGAGCACCGGTGACAGGAGATCTGCCTCAGGGCCGCACCCGACCGGGGACCGGGGCGCGCCTCCCATGACGGCGCCCGCGCAGACGCCTCTCGCGCGGCGGCCAGCGGCGAGCCGGGCGCTGCACGCACTCGGGCAGGGCTCGGCCACCGCGTCTGCCGCCGTGCTCGCGGCCGTGGTCAGCCTCGGCTTCCTCGTGGCGGCCCTGCTCGCCCGGCACGCCTCGGAGGTGCTCACCTCCTTCGAGGCCCTCGCCGCCGCCGTGACGCTGGTGATGGTCTTCGCGCTGCAGCACACCCAGGCGCGCCAGCAGACCGCGCTGCAGCGCAAGCTCGACGAGATCCTCCGGGTGCTGCCGGGCGCCGACACCCGGCTGGTGCACCTGGAGACCGCGGCCGACCCCGAGCTGGTCGCAGCGGGCGAGTCACACGACGCGGTGCGCGCGCACGCCCTCGGCGAGGCCTGAGCCACCTCCAGCCTCATTCCCATCTGGCTCCCAGGACCGCGACCGACGCTGGTAGCACCGCCGACCGAGCGGTGCCCGTCCGTCGGCAGGAGCCCCGTGGTCACGCACGCCCCACGTACCGTGCCGAGGCTCGCACCTCCCCAGCGCGCCCAGGGCACCGCCGGTGTCAGGGGCACGCTCGCTGCCGGAGCACTGGTCATCGTGGCGCTGTGGTGGCACGACCCGACGCAGCTCCGCGGCCCGGGCGCCACCGTCACCTCGCTGGGGCGGCTCTCCGGGCTGCTCGGTGCCTACGCCGTCCTCGTGCAGGTGCTGCTGCTCGCCCGGCTGCCGTGGTTCGAGCGCGCCGTGGGCTTCGACCGGCTCACCGCCTGGCACCGCGCCGCCGGCACCAACATTGTCATTCTGCTCGGCGCGCACGTGCTGCTCATCGTCGAGGGGTACGCCCTGGCGGCCCAGCGCGGTGCCGTCCCCACCGCGTGGCGGGTCATCTCCACCTACCCCGACATGATCAAGGCGCTGCTCGGGATGGGCCTCTTCGCCCTCGTGGCGGTGACCAGCGCACGGGCGGTCCGGGCCCGGGTGTCGTACGAGGCGTGGTGGTTGCTGCACCTGGGCGCCTACGCCGCCGTCGCCCTCGCCTTCTCCCACCAGACCTCCTCCGGGGCGGATTTCGTCGGCCACCCGGTCAACCGGCTCCTCTGGCGCGCGATGTACGTCGCCGTCGGCGGCTGCCTGCTCACCTGGCGCGTCGTGCTCCCACTGCGCGCGTGGTCCACCCACCGGCTGATCGTCGAGCGGGTCGTGCCGGAGGGGCCGGGCGTGGTCAGCGTGTGGGTCCGCGGGCGCCACCTCGAGCAGATGGGCGCGCAGTCGGGGCAGTTCCTGCTGTGGCGCTTCCTCAGCCGCGGGCATCTGTGGACCGCGCACCCCTACTCCCTGTCGGCCGCGCCGGACGGGCGGCACCTGCGGATCACGGTGAAGGCATCGGGCGACCACTCCGCGGACCTGGGTCGGCTCAGGCCAGGGACGCCGGTGCTGACCGAGGGTCCCTTCGGTCATTTCACGGCAGCCAGCTCCACGCGCCGGCGCAGCGTGCTCATCGCCGGCGGGGTCGGCATCGGGCCGGTACGCGCGCTGGCCGAGACCCTCGCGCGCACCGCGGCCCCCGGCGACGTGGTGCTGCTCTACCGCGCGAGCCGCGAAGAGGACCTGGTCCTGCGCGGTGAGCTGGCCCAGCTCACCGCGGCCTACGGCGTGCGCGTGCAGCACCTCATCGGGCGGCGCGCCGAGCTGGCCGAGGACCCGCTGGGCGCACCGATGCTGATGCGGCTCGTGCCGGACCTGCTCAACCGTGACGCCTTCGTCTGCGGGCCGGACGGGATGACCATGGCGGTGCTCGAGACGCTGCGCGACCTCGGGATGCGCCCGTCGCAGCTGCACGCCGAGAGCTTCAGCCTCCGATGAGCGCTCCCCGCCCCGCCTCCCGACCCCGGCGGATCGCCGCCCTGGTCGGCGCGCTCGCGGCGGTGACCTGCGTCGTCGAGCTCCGGCAGGCGACCGCTGCGGCCCCGCACTCCGCGCTGGCCGGGGCGCTCCTGCCGCCGGCCGGGGCGGTGCGCCGCGTCGCGCCGCCGACCACGGCGCCGACGACGGTGCCGACGACAGCCGCCCCGGCGACCTTCGGCCCGGCAGCAGCCGCACGCAGACCGTCGTCAGCGCCGGCGAGTGCCTCGCCCGCGGTCGGGCCGGTCACCCTCACCGGCGACCCCGTCGACGTCGGGTACGGCACCGTCCAGGTGCAGATCACCATGCAGGGCGGCCGCATCACCGGCGTCACGGCGCTCTCGCTGCCCTCCGGGGGTCGGTCGAGCGACATCAGCTCCTACGCCGCGCCGCAGCTGCGCGCCGAGACGCTCCAGGCGCAGACCGCCGGGATCGACGCGGTCAGCGGCGCGTCGTACACCAGCGCTGGTTACGCCCGCTCGCTGCAGTCGGCGCTCGACCGGGCGGCCGGGTAGGTGCTGCGTCGCTGCGTGCACGCCGAGGCAGTGATGGGCACGGTGGTCAGCATCGACGTCCGTACCGACGCGGCGGCTACCCGCGTGCGGGCGGGGCTCGAGGCGGCGGTGCGCTGCCTGCACGAGGTGGACGCGACCTTCAGCCCGTACCTCCCCGGGTCGGTGGTGAGCCGGGTCGGGCGCGGCGAGCTGCCCCTCGCCGCCTGCCCACCCGACGTGCGGGAGGTGGCGGAGCGCTGCGTCGCGGCCGAGCGGGTCACCGGCGGCTCCTTCAGCGCGTCCTACCGAGGCAGCGACACGTGGGACCCGACCGGGCTGGTCAAGGGTTGGGCCGCCGAACGGGTCAGCCGGCTGCTGCACGCCGAAGGGCTCGGGCGCCACTGCGTCAACGCGGCTGGCGATGTGCGGCTCGGCGACCCGCCGGACCCGGAGCGGCCCTGGCGCGTCGGCATCACCGACCCGCGCGACGCGCAGCGACTGCTGACCACGGTGAGCGGCAGCGCCATGGCTGTGGCGACCAGCGGCACGGTCGAGCGCGGACCGCACGTCCTCGACCCCGGCACCGGCGAGCCCCCGACCGGGCTCCTGCAGGTGACCGTCGTCGGCCCCGACCTCACCGAGGCCGACGCCTACGCCACGGCGGTGCTGGCTGCCGGCGGGGACGGCGTCGCGCTGGCCGGCCGGTTGGCGGGTGGGGGATGGCAGGCGCTCCTCGTCCGCGCCGACGGTTCGGTCTGCCGCACCCACGGCTGGCAGTCGGACCGCACCGTCGAAGATGTCGTGGCGTGACCGAGCGCGCCTCCCTGCTGCTCGTCGAGGACGACCCCCACCTGACCGACCTGCTCGTCCGCCTGCTCGAGGACGAGGGTTACGAGGTCACCGCCGCCCCGGACGGCCAGCGCGGCCTGCACCTGGGGCTCACCCGCGCCTTCGACGTGTTGGTGCTCGACCGCGGGCTGCCCGGCGTCGAGGGGCTCGACCTGCTCAGCCGGCTGAGGGGGCGGGGCGTCCTCACCCCCGCGCTCGTGCTCTCGGCGCGCAGCAGCGTCACCGATCGGGTGGCCGGCCTCGACGCCGGCGCGGAGGACTACCTCGGCAAGCCCTTCGACGTCCTCGAGCTGCTGGCTCGGCTCAGAGCCCTGCGGCGCAGGCACTCCGAGACCGCACAGGTCCTCGCGCTCGGCGGCCGGTGGCTCAACCTCGAGACGCGAGCGGTCACCACCGAGCGGGTGCCGTCGGCAGCGGCGGCCGGTGACGTCTCGCTCTCGGCCCGCGAAGCGGCCCTGCTCGCCACGCTCGCGGCCCGGCCGGCGCGGGTCTTCACGCGTGAGGAGCTGCTGCAGCGGGTCTTCACCGACGCGGAGACCGAGCTGGTCGTCGACACCTACGTGCACTACTGCCGGCGCAAGCTCGGCCGGGGCATCATCACCACGGTGCGCGGAGTCGGTTACCGGCTCGGAGCATGACCCGCCACCCCGAGGAGCTGCTGCTCGCGCGGACCGCCCGCCGGGTCGCCGTGCAGGCCACCGGCCTCGTCGCCACCATCGTCGTGCTCCTCGCCGCGCTGGCGACGGGCGTCGTGCTGCACCAGCAGGCGGCCGCCTCCACTGCTCTGATCACCGACGCCGCGGCCCGCGCCGATGACGTCAACGACCCGCCAGCCGACGTCTGGCTGGTGCTGGTCGGGCCGACGGGCAGCACGTCCTCGCCAGGTCTGCCGGCCGGCCTCCCCGACGCGGCGGCCATCGGCAGCGTCATGCGCACCGGCCGGTCGCGGGACGAGACCGAGGAGGTGGCCGGGCGGCGGGTGCGACTGCTCACCCAGACGCGGGGTGACGGGATCGTGCAGGCGGTCCTCGACCTGCGGACCGACCACGCCGACCGCCGTTCGCTGCTGCTCGTCCTGCTCGGCGGCGGCGTCGTCGGACTCGCCGCCGCCGCCGCCGTCGGGCTGCTGCTCGGACGCCGGGCCGTGCGTCCGCTCGCCGACGCGCTCGCGCTGCAGCGCACCTTCGTCGCGGACGCCAGTCACGAGCTGCGCACCCCTCTCACGCTGCTCTCGACACGGGTCCAGGTCCTGCGCCGCGGCCTGCACGCGGACGCGCCAGGGGCAGTCCTGGCCGACGCCGACGGGTTGGTCGACGACGTGCAGCAGCTCGGTGGTGTGGTCGAGGACCTGCTGCTCGCGGCGGATGCGACGGCGGAGGCGGAGCCCGTACCCGTCGACCTGGTCGCCTTGTGCAGCGCCGCCGCGGCCAGCGCCCATGCCTACGCGCGGGGGCGCGGCGTCGAGGTCACCGCCGCCCTCGGGGACGGGCCCGTCTGGGTGTCGGGGCGGCCCGCGGCGCTCCGGCGGGCGGTGCTCGGTCTGGTCGACAACGCCGTCGAGCACACACCGCCGGGGGGCGGCGTCCGGCTGGCTGCGGGGGCTGACGGCCGTACGGCCCGGCTGAGCGTGCGGGACACCGGCTCGGGCATCCGCCCGCAGGACGCCGAGCGGGTCTTCGCCCGGTTCCACTCGGGCGCCCAGCGCTCGGGCCGGCGCGGTTACGGGCTCGGGTTGGCCCTCGTCCGCGACGTCGTCGTCCGACACGGCGGGACGGTGGCCGTCACCACACCGCCGGGGGAGCCGGGCACCGAGGTGACCCTCGTGCTGCCGAGCGGACCGGTGCCGTGACCCCGCCGCGAGGGCGCGCCGCCGAAGCGGCGCCACATCTTTACGCTGGACGGGTGGCGACCCTGTCGATGGTGCGTGCGCTCCCGGCGCGCCTGGTCGCCACGCGTCCGCGCCGCTTCGTCCTCGCCCTCGCGGTGCTCAGCGCGCTCGCCGCGGTGGTGCTGCACGAGGCCGTCTTCGTGCACGGCTCGGTCGACAACGACGAGGTGGTCTACCTGCTGCAGGGCAGGCTGATCGCCTCCGGGCATCTGCTGCTGCAGACGCCCGGGCCGACCCAGGGCTTCCAGCCGTGGTTCTTCGCGCTCGGCCCGCACGGTCTGGTGCCGAAGTACTGGCCGACGGTCGGTGGGCTGCTCGGGGGCAGCCTCGCCCTGACCGGCTCCGTGGTGCCGGTGCTGGCCATCGACGCGGCCCTGCTCCCCCTGCTGATGTTCGCCTTCTGCCGGGGCTTCCTCTCCGAGTGGCGCAGTGCCGGAGCGGCCGCGGCGCTCGCACTGTCGCCGCTGGTGCTCGTGCAGTCAGCGCTGGCCCTGTCCTACATCCCCTTTGTGGTGATGATGCTCGGGCAGTGGTGGTCCCTGCGGGTGCTCGTCGTCCGCCCGAGCGCACGGCTCGCCGGTCTGTCCGGGGGCCTCTTCGTGCTCGCCTTCGCGACCCGACCGCTCGACGCGCTGCTGCTGACGGTGCCGGCCGCCGCTCACGCGCTGCGACGGCTCGCGCGGGCGCGTCGGCTGCGCCGGCCGGGTCTCGGCGCCCTGCTCAGCCTGGCCCCTGGCGTGGGCCTGCTCGCCGGGTACGACACCTATGCCACGGGCAGCGCGCTCCGGGCGCCCTTCTCGGCGCTCGAGTCGGCCGACACGCTCGGCTTCGGGCCGCGGCGGCTCTTCCCCACCGACGCCGTGCACGTCTTCGGCTGGCAGCAGAGCCTCGCGGGCTTCGGCGCGCACTTCCTCCTGGCCCCGCTGACCTGGTACGCCGCCGGCGCCCTCGTGCTCCCGGCCGCGCTGCTGGCCGTGCGGCGGTGGCGCTCGCTGGCGCCTGAGCTGCGCTGGCTCGCCGCATGCGGCGCCGCCTTCGCCGTCGGTTACCTCTGCTTCTGGGGGCCGTGGAACGCGAGCGTGCTCTGGACCGGCACCCGCGCCCTCGGCCCGTTCTACGCGCTTGCTGTCCTCGTACCGCTCATCGCGCTGGCGGCCTCGGTCCAGGTGCGGCGGCTGCGCGCCCTCGCCGCGGTCGGGGTCGGGCTGGCGGTGGTGGCCAGCGGGGTGCAGCTGGGTTCGGGTGTCGCACTGGCGGCGAAGCAGGACGCGGTCACCACCGAGCTGCTGGCGGCGGCGACGCGCGCCCAGGAGGGCGCGCAGCAGGTGCTCGTCGGGAGCTCCGACCCCTATCTCGGCCACCCGGTCAGCGCCCTGCTCAACCCGGTCGCGGACGACGACGCGCTCGCCGTCGCGGGGCTCACGCCGGCGGCGCCCGAGGGTGACCGGCGGGTCCTGCTGCAGATCCCGGCCAACCCCTACGCGGGTCCGGTCGCGGTCGATGTGGTGCGCCAGCGGCGGGTCGCCGGGCCGCGGCTCACGCTCGACGTGGGGTACCCCGGCCCCCGCCGGTACGGCACCCTCGTGCTCGTCGTCGCCGTCGGTCCCTTCTGGACAGGGTGCGCCGTGGGGGCGCACGGCGCGACGACCGTCGAGCTCAGTGCGCGGGCTCTGCCACGCTGCCTGGCCCCGGCGCGCGCGGTCTACCGCCTGCACCCGTCCGTCGTGGACCCCTGCGCGGGGCGGTGCCTGCGGCTCAACCTGCTGAGCTACGGCCCGCACCGCCCGATGACCGTCTTCGCCAGCCGCCGGCTCGCCATCGACACCCATGGCGGCGTGATCGCGACGCTCGTCGACGGCCAGGTGCTGCTCGCCCACGGCGGTGGCTGGCTCAGCGTCACCAGCCCGGGGTGAGGGACGTGCACGCGCGAGGATGGGTGACGTGACCGCCGCCGCTCGTGTCGTCCTGGCCGCCCTCGTCTCCGGGTCCGCGGCGCTGACCGGTTGTGCGGCCAGCGCGTCCGGTGCCTCGCCCCGTGCCGTGAGCCCGCCCGCCGCGGTGCAGCCCGTCGGCGACCTGACGAAGCCGACCGGGGGGCACATCACGAAGGTCCTCGTGGTGGTGCTGGAGAACAGCTCCCGACGCCACGCCACGGTGGGTCTGCCGCACCTGACGTCCCTCGCCGGTCAGTACGGCACCGCCACCGACTACCGCGCCGCCTCGCACCCCTCCCTGCCCAACTACCTCGCGCTGGCCGGTGGCTCCACCTTCGGGGTGGGTGACGACGCCGGGCCCTCGGCGCACCCGGTGCACGGAGCCTCGGTCTTCGACCAGGCCATCGCGGCGGGTCGCACGGCCAAGACCTACGCGGAGTCGATGCCGTCGCCGTGCGCGCTCGCCCCCTCCGGCCGGTACGCGGTGAAGCACAACCCGTGGGTCTACTTCAGCGACCCCGCGTCGCGGGCTGCCTGCCGGCGGGGCGACGTCCCGGCGGGTACGACGCGCGCCGGCGCGCTGCACGACGACATCGCCCGCGGCACGCTGCCGGACGTCGGGCTGATCGTCCCCGACCTGTGCGACGACGCGCACGACTGCCCGCTCCCGGTGGCCGACCACTGGCTCGCAGGCTGGCTCGACGCGGTGCGCCAGGGACCGGACTGGCGCAGCGGGCGCCTCGCCGTGGTCGTCACCTTCGACGAGGACGACCACTCGCAGGGCAACCAGGTGCTGACCGCGGTGCTGGCGCCGGTCCTGCACCACCGCACGGCGACGGTCGCGCTCGACCACTACTCGATGACGCGCTGGTGGGACACGGTCATCGCTGCCCGGCCGCTGCGCAGCGCCGCAGGCGCCCGCTCGCTCGGTGCGGCCTTCGGCCTGTGAGCCGCGGTGAGCACCGGCCGCCGTACCGTGCCGCATGCCTGATCTCGAGGTCGTCGCGCTCATCGTGGCCAAGCCCGGGTCCGAGGACGTCGTCCGGGGCGCGCTCAGCGACCTGGTCGCCCCGACGCGCGGGGAGCCCGGCAACCGGCGGTACGAGCTCTCCGAGTCGGCGGTGGCGCCGGGCAGCTTCGTGACGATCGAGTCCTGGACCGACCAGGCGGCCGCCGACGCCCACCTGCAGACCCCGCACATCGCCGTGGCGCTGGGCCTGGTCCGCGAGCACCTCCCCGCCGCCCCGGCCATCCACCCGCTGATCCCCGTCGCTGCGGTCTGACCGCTGACCCAGCGCGGCGAGCGGCCACGGTCGGGGTCGCGGCTCCCGACGTGATCGTCGTCGGTGCTGGACCCACCGGGATGATCTCAGCCCTGCTGCTCGCGCGGGCCGGCGTGCGGGTGCTGATCGTGGAGCGCCGCCCCGAGCCGCACGGTGCGCCGCGGGCCGTCCACCTCGATGACGAGTCACTCCGGGTGCTGCAGGCGGTCGGTGTGGCCGAGGGGTTCACGGCGATCTCCCGCCCGGCGCTGGGCATGCGGCTGCTCGACCGGCGCCACCGGGTGATGGCCGAGCTGCGTCGCGACGGTACGGGCCTGCACGGTCATCCGCGGGCCAACATGTTCGACCAGCCCGACCTCGAGGAGCTGTTGCGCTCGGCGGTGCTCGACCAGCCGCTGGTCCGTGTGCGGCGCAGGTGCACGGTCGTCGGCATCGAGCCGGACGGTGTCCGGGTGCAGGTCACGCTCGACGATGACGGGGACCGGACGACCGTCTCGACGCGTGCGGTCCTCGGGTGCGACGGGGCAGGCAGCGCGGTGCGCCGACTGCTCGGGATCGCGCTGCGCGAGCTCGGTGCCGCTGACCGGTGGCTCGTCCTCGACGTCCGGTCCGCGCGGCAGCTGCCGACCTGGGCCGGGGTGCAGCAGGTCTGCGACCCAGCCAGGGCGGTGACCTTCATGCAGGTCGGTGCCGACCGCTACCGCTGGGAGGTGCGCCTCGCCGACGGCGAGACCGCCGCGGACCTCGCCGCACCGGCGCAGCTCGCGGGTCTGCTCGCCCCCTGGCAGGGTGAGATAACATCTGCTGCGCTGCAGGTCCTCCGGGCCGCCGAATACACCTTCCGAGCGCAGGTCGCCACGCGCTGGCGGGACGGCCGAGTCTTCCTGCTCGGTGACGCGGCGCACCTCACACCCCCCTTCGTCGGGCAGGGTCTCGGCGCGGGCGTGCGGGACGCCGCGAACCTCAGCTGGAAGCTGGCGCGGGTGCTCGCCGGCACGTCACCGGAGGACCTCCTCGACACCTACGAGGCCGAGCGCGCCCCCCAGGCGGTCGCCACGATCCGGTTGGCGCAGCTCGTCGGCTGGGCCATGACCGGGGGAGGGGGTGGGGTGGCAGCGCTGCGCCGGGCGGTGCTGACCACGGCGGTCCGCGTACCCGGCATGGCCCGCTCGCCGCTGGCCACCCGACCGCCGGCGCTACGACGCGGGCCACTCGTCCGACGCTCGCGGCTCACGCCCTGGAGCCGGGTCGGACACCCCCTGCCGCAGCCCACCGTCACCGTCGACGGGCGGGCCGTGCCGCTGGACGAGGTGCTGGGCTCGTCCTTCGCGCTCGTCACCCGCGCGGCTCCCGGCCCGCGTGCCCGCCGGCTGGCGAGGGATATCGACGCCCGGATCGTCCAGGTCGCGGCCGCTGGGGGCGGGCGGAGCGTCACCGACGACACGGGCGTGCTGCTGCGGTGGTTGGAGCGGGGGCGGTGCGAGGCGGTGCTCGTGCGCCCCGACCGGATCGTGCTGGCCGCCGGGCGGGTCGAGGGGCTGCACCGGGCGGTCCGGCGGCTGCCGATCTCCATGTCGCAAGACCGCTGACCTGGGTGTCGGTGATGGGCGAGGCTGGGCCGGTGCTGCTCGGACACGATGCCTGCTTGCGGGTGGTCGCCTCGCGTGATGCCCGCTACGACGGCGTCTTCTTCACCGCGGTCCGCACCACCGGCATCTACTGCCGCCCGAGCTGCCCGGCGATGACGCCCAAGACCAGCAACATCGTCTTCCATCCCAGCGCAGCGGCCGCGCAGGCGGCTGGTTTCCGAGCGTGCAAGCGCTGCCGTCCCGACGCCGCACCTGGGTCGGCCGAGTGGGATGTCAGGGGTGACCTGGTCGCCCGTGCGGTGCGGCTCATCGCCGACGGTGAGGTCGACCGCGGGGGCGTCCCCGCGCTCGCGGCCCGGCTGGGGTACAGCCGGCGCCAGCTCGAGCGCTCGCTGGTCGCGGAGCTCGGGGCAGGACCGCTCGCCCTGGCCAGGGCGCAGCGAGCGCAGACCGCTCGCCTGCTCGCCGAGACGACGCGGCTGCCGCTCACCGAGATCGCCTACGCCGCCGGCTTCGGCAGCGTCCGGCAGTTCAACGAGACCGTGCAGCAGGTCTTCGCGATGACCCCCGGCGAGCTGCGTGCCCGCGCCCATGGCCGGCCCGCGCCAGGGGTCGCCGGCACCATCACCCTGCGGCTGCCCTTCCGTGCGCCGCTGTGGCCGGACAACGTCTTCGGCCACCTCGTCGCCACCGGAGTGCCTGGGGTCGAGGAGTGGCGCGACGGCGCCTACCGACGCGCGCTGCGCCTGCCGCACGGCTCCGGGACGGTCGCGCTGCGCCCCGGCGCCGGTCACGTGCTCGCGACGCTCGCGCTCACCGACCAGCGCGACCTCCCCGCCGCGGTCGCCCGGTGCCGACGGCTGCTCGACCTCGATGCCGACCCGGTCGCCGTCGACGGTGCGCTCGCGGTCGACCCCGCGTTGGCGCCGCTCGTCGCCGCGGCCCCCGGTCGCCGGGTACCGCGCACTGCGGACGAGCCCGAGCTGGCCGTCCGGACGGTGCTGGGCCAGCAGGTGAGCACCGCGGCGGCGCGTACCCATGCCGGTCGGCTGGTGCGGTTGCTCGGCGAGCCTGTCCTCGACCCGGCGGGCGGTCTGACGCACCTGTTCCCCACTGCCGCAGCCATCGCCGGGGTCGACCACGCCGAGCTGGCCCTGCCGCACAGCCGGCGTCGCACGCTGACCGGCCTCGCCGCGGCCCTCGCCGACGGATCCGTCGACCTGAGCCCCGGTGCCGACCGGGAGGCGGCCCGCGCCGCGCTGCTGCGCTTGCCCGGCGTCGGCGCCTGGACGGTCGAGGTCATCGCGATGCGCGCGCTCGGCGACCCGGATGCCTTCCCCGCGACCGACCTCGGTGTGCGGGCCGCCGCGCGCGCTCTGGGCCTGCCCGACGCCGCACCCACGCTCGCTGCGCACAGCCGACGGTGGGCACCGTGGCGCGCCTACGCCGTGCAGCACCTCTGGGCGACCGGGGACCACCCGGTCAACCGCATGCCGATCTGAGACGAGGAGACCCGCTGTGCCGCAACGCACCTGGACGACCCTGGAGAGCCCGGTCGGGCCGCTCACCGCCGTCACCGACGACAACGTCTTGAGCGGGCTCTACCTGGACGACCAGCGCCACCGTCCCGATGAGAGCCGCTTCGGGACGCACGACGCCACCGCCTTCGCCGCGGCGCGCGAGCAGCTCACCGCGTACTTCACCGGTGATCTGCACATCTTCGACCTGCCGCTCACCCTGACGGGTACGGACTTCCAGCGCCGCGTCTGGTCTGTGCTGCAGCGCATCCCGTACGGTGAGACCTGGAGCTACGGCCGGGTCGCCACAGAGCTGGGGCAGCCGAGCGCCAGCCGCGCCGTCGGGCTGGCCAACGGCCGCAACCCGATCAGCATCGTCGTCCCGTGCCACCGCGTCATCGGGAGCACCGGCAGCCTGACCGGGTACGGCGGCGGGCTGCACCGCAAGCAGCAGCTGCTCGACCTCGAGCGGGGACCCGGTCTGGCGCTCTTCGCGTGACCCTGCCGGTGCGTAGCGTCGGTGTGACCGGGACGCCCAGCGCCGTCCCCCGAGCACCGGAGCCACGATGAGCAAGGACAAGGGCGGCCGCGAGGGCAAGAAGCCCAAGCAGGACCAGAACAAGAAGACCAAGGGCCAGACCCCCGCCTCCACCAAGGGCACCGTCGCCGGCGTGACCGCCGCCCCCAAGCGCTAGCCCCGCCGCTCGGCCGTGCTCGGTCGTGCTCGGTTGTGCTCGGTTGTGCTCGGTTGTGCGTGATCGCCGCATCGGCGCAGGTCAGCGGTGGATCACGCACAACGGATGGGGGGCGGGGTGGAGTGCGGGCACCCTGGCAGGCGTGCAGCTGGCGGAGGTGCGCGCGCTCGGCGGTTTCTTCGACCTGCCGCGTGCCGACGGCGACGGCTGGGCTCCGCTGGCGGCGCTGCTCGCCGACCAGGATCGGCTGCGCGCCGAGGTCGACGGCGTACGGCAGGTGCTCGCCGCGCGGGCCCGCGTGGACGTGGCCGACGTGCCCGTCCGTGCGACGGCGAGCGTGGTGCACCTCGGGCTCGTCGCGCGGCTCGTCGCCCCGGCGCTGGCCTCGCTCGTGCTGACCGGCTCGGTGCCCGACCTGTCGGCGGCGGTGCTGCGCTGGCGGCGGCCGCCGGGGGAGGGGCTCGCGCTCGGGCTGGCGTCAGACCGCCTCGGCCGCAGCCGCATCGGGCACGTCGCGACATCCCTGTCGCCAGCCTTCGCCGCCCTGTCGGTGTCCCCGCTCATCCTGCGCGGCAACGCGGCGAGCGCGCTGGTCGGTGCAGCCGCGGCACTGGTGCGCACCGACGCGGCGCTGGAGGCGCCGGCCCGGGCGGCGCTCGACGCGGCGCTGGCACCCCTCGCCGGTGCCCTCGCGCCGGACCGGTCCCGGCTCAGCTGCTGTCTCGCGCTGCGCGTGCCTGGTGGGCTCCGGTGCGGTGACTGCGTGCTCCCTCCGCGCTGAGCAGGTGGACCACGCCCGTGCCGTCCGGGGGGGTGTCGTACCCGTCCGAGGATGGGTGGTGGCTGGCCGGCTTGTGATCGCTACCCGCGGGTAACCTCTGTGCCGGCGAGCCGTCCGCAGGCCCGCGTGCCACCCTGGTCCGGGCATGCGCAGCCGCTCGGCAGCAGTGCGCCACCGGTGCTGGACCCCACGGCAGAGAGGCCGCGAAGCAGTGAACATCGTCGTCTGCGTCAAGCAGGTGCCCGACACCTGGGCCGAGAAGAAGCTCAACTCCGACGGCACCGAGGACCGTGCGTCCGTCGACAGCGTGATGAACGAGATCGACGAGTACGCCGTCGAGGAGGCGCTGCGCATCAAGGAGGCGTCCGGCGGTGAGGTGACCGTGCTCACCATGGGCCCCGACAAGGCCACCGAGACGATCCGGAAGGCGCTGTCCATGGGCGCCGACAAGGCCGTGCACATCAACGACGAGGGGCTGCACGGGTCGTGCGCCGTGCAGACCTCGCTCACGCTCGCCACCGCACTCGGCAAGCTCGAGTGGGACCTCGTCCTGCTCGGCTCCGAGGCCACCGACTCGCGCCTGTCGATCATGGCGCCGCTGCTGTCCGAGCGCCTCGGTGCGCCGCAGCTGTCGCTGGCCCGCAAGGTCACGGTCGACGGCTCGACCGTGACGATCGAGCGCCAGACCGAGAACGGGTACGACGTGGTCACCGCCCCGACGCCCGCCGTCGTCAGCGTCGTCGAGAAGATCAACGAGCCCCGCTACCCGTCTTTCAAGGGCATCATGGCGGCGAAGAAGAAGCCGCTGGAGACGTGGGCGCTCAGCGACCTCGGCGTCGATGCGGCGCAGGTCGGCCTGGCCACGGCCACCAGCCACGTCGAGGACTTCGCCGCCAGGCCGCCCAAGGCCAAGGGCGACGTCGTCAAGGACGAGGGTGACGGCGGCGCCAAGATCGCTGCCTTCCTCGTGTCGCAGAAGCTCATCTGAAGCCCGACGCAGCAGAACAGGAGACACAGCCATGGCAGAGGTCCTGGTCCTCGTCGAGCAAGAGGCCGGCGAGCCCAAGAAGGTCAGCTTCGAGCTGCTCACGCTCGCCCGCACGTTGGGTGAGCCGAGCGCGGTCGTGCTCGGCGCAGGCGCCTCGGCCGCCGCGGAGAAGCTCGGTGAGTTCGGCGCGGTGAAGGTCTACACGAGCGAGGCGGCTGAGCTCGACGGGTTCCTCGTCGCCCCCAAGGCCGAGGCGCTGGCCAAGGTCGTCGCCGACAGCAGCCCGGCGGGTGTGCTCGTCGCCAGCACGGCGGAGGGCAAGGAGATCGCTGCCCGTCTCGCCGTCAAGCTCGGCACCGGGATCATCACCGACGCAGTGGAGGTCGGCGCCGGCTTCCTCGCCACGCAGAACATCTACGGTGGCGCGATCATCGTGCACTCCAAGGTGACCGCGGGGCTGCCCATCATCACGGTGCGCCCCAACAGCGTCGCCGCCGAGCCGGCGCCGAGCACGCCCGAGGTCGTCCCGGTCGAGGTGTCCTTCACCCCGGCAGCCACGGCGGCCACCGTCACCGAGCGGGTCAACGAGAAGCGCAGCGGGCGCCCGGATCTGGCGGAGGCCGGCGTGGTCGTCAGTGGTGGTCGCGGGCTCGGCAGCGGTGACCACTTCGACGTGGTGGAGAAGCTCGCCGACGCCCTCGGCGGTGCCGTCGGCGCGTCGCGTGCGGCCACCGACGCGGGGTGGTACCCCCACCAGTTCCAGGTCGGGCAGACCGGCAAGACGGTCAGCCCGCAGCTCTACGTCGCGCTGGGCATCAGCGGTGCCATCCAGCACCGCGCCGGGATGCAGACCTCCAAGACGATCGTCGCGGTCAACAAGGACGCCGAGGCACCGATCTTCGAGCTGGCGGACTTCGGCATCGTCGGCGACCTCTTCAACGTCGCGCCGCAGCTGACCGACGAGGTCACCAAGCGCAAGGGCTAGGCACGCCGGTACGACATCCACCCCGCCGCCGCGGCAGATAGCCTGCCGCGGTGGCGGAGCCTTGGGACAGGCGCACTGCGCAGCAGCAGGCCGGCCGGCGCGACGCCGCGATCGCCGAGCAGGTCGGCCGTCGGGTAGGTCCGGCGAGCCCCTTCTACCGCGATCGCCTCGCTGCCCTTGGCACCGTGGCCTCCGCCATCACGGATCTGCGCTCCCTACAGCGACTTCCCGCCGTCGGTGAGCGTGATGTCTGCCCCGATGGGGACCCCGTCGCCGCCGCCCGGCTCGTCGTACGCACGAGCGAGGCGGGGTGGGTGCGCACGAGCAGTGGACCCACCCTGCGCCGGGGCCTGAGCGCCCGGCTGCGGCGGGCCCCCGCCTACGAGCTGGAGGTCGAAGGCGCCGTGCGACCGACCAGCTACACCTTCGGCGGCCTCGCCATGACGCTGCCGATCGCCAGCACCCGCGACGACCTCGACATCGTCGCCCGGGCGGGGGCGCGGCTGTGGTCGGTGCTCGGCCTGACCGGCGCCGACGTCATGGTCAGCGCCCTGCCGACGGTCGCGCGGGTCGAGCACACGGCGCTCATGGCGGCGGCCCTGGCGGCCAGCGCGCCAGCCCTCGCGCCGGGAGAGGACCCCGACGGCCTCGCCGAGGTGCTCGCCTTGGTGCCCCCCACGGTCCTGGCGCTCCCCGCGGACACTGCTGCCGATCTGCTGTCGGAGCTCGCCGGCGCGGTGCCCGAGTCGGTGCGCACGGTGCTCCTCGTCGGGGCGGTCGACGACGCGCTGCGCGCGCAGCTCGCCGACGAGCTGCCCGAGGCCCGGGCGCTGCAGGTGTGGGGGCCGCCGGACGGCCGCTGGCTGTGGGGGGAGGCGAAGCCGGGGGGTGGGCTCGTCAGCTACCCGGACCTGGAGGTGCTGGAGGTCGTCGACCCGCGCACCGGCGAGCCGGCGGGGCGGGGCGACGGTGGTGAGCTCGTGCTCAGCCAGCTCGGGGTCAGCGGCACTGCGTTGCTGCGCTGGCGCACCGGTGCACTCCTGCCTGGTCCGCTCGCTGCCGACCCCGGCGCGGCTGGTGGTCGTACCGTCCCGCTCGTCCCGCCGGGGCTGCGCCTCGGCGAGCTGGTCGTGCCGGTGGACGACGCGGGGACGACCGTGCTGCTGGACCTGCGCGCCGTCGACGGAGCGCTCGCTGGTGCCGCCGACGTCGCCGCGTGGCGCTCCGAGGTCGTCTCGACCCGAGGGCGTGACGGACTGGTCGTCCGGCTGCGGCCGGCCGAGGGGAGCGACCCCAAGGCAGTCGGTACGGCGGCGGCGGCGGACGTGCTCGCGGCCGCGGGTCTGTCCCCGGTGAAGGTGGTCATCGACCGCCGCTTGGCATGAGCGGCGGCACGACTAGCCTGTGACGGTGGCCTACCTCGACCACGCCGCGACGACGCCGGTGGTCCCCGAGGCCATCGCTGCGGTGACCGCGGCGATGGTGGAGGTCGGCAACCCCCAGTCCCTGCACGGAGCCGGCCGGTGGGCCCGGGCGCTGGTCGAGGAGTCGCGCGAGCGGGTGGCCGCGGCGCTCGGTGCGCGCCCTGGTGACGTGATCTTCACCGCCGGCGGCACCGAGAGCGACAACCTCGCCGTCAAGGGCGGCTACTGGGCGCGGCGCGCGGCGGACCCCGCCCGGGTGCGCCTCGTCATCTCGGCCGTGGAGCACCACGCCGTCCTCGACGCGGCGGCGTGGTTGGCGGCGGAGCAGGGCGCCCAGGTGACGTTGGTCGAGGTCGACGCGTGGGGCCGGGTGAGACCGGAGGCACTGGAGCGGGCGCTGCACGCCGACGGCGGCCCCGCCACGGTCGCGCTGGTCAGCATCATGTGGGCCAACAACGAGGTCGGGACGGTCAACGACATCGCCACGCTCGCGGCCGTCGCGCACGAGCACGGAGTGCCGATGCACAGCGACGCCGTCCAGGCGGTCGGTCAGCTGCCGGTGGACATGACGGCGGCCGGGGTGGACGCGCTCACCCTGTCGGGCCACAAGCTGGGCGGCCCGCCTGGCAGCGGCGCCCTCCTCGTCCAGCGCGAGCTGGGTCTGCAGCCGTTGCTGCACGGCGGCGCCAGTGAGCGTGAGGCCCGCGCGGGGACGCTCGACGTACCAGGGATCGCCGGGCTTGCGGCCGCCACCGTGCTCGCGGTCCGCGAGCAGTCTCAGCGCGCTGCCCGCTTGGTCGCGCTGCGCGACGAGCTCGTCGACGCGGTCACCGACGCCTGCCCCGAGGCGGTGCTCAACGGCGACCCGCACACGCGCCTGCCCGGCAACGCGCACCTGGGCTTCCCGGGGTGCGAGGGGGACGCACTGCTGCTCTTGCTCGACGCCGCCGGAGTGCACTGCAGCACCGGCAGCGCCTGCACCGCGGGGGTCGCCCAGCCGAGCCACGTCCTGCTGGCGATGGGCGCGACCCCTGAGGCCGCGCGCGGGTCGTTGCGCTTCAGCCTCGGGCACACCTCGACCGCCGCTGACGTGCGTGCGGTGGCTGACGCCATCGGTCCGGCGGTGGCGCGGGCCCGGCGTGCTGGCCTGCTGCACGCGCCGCGCCCCCGGTGAGGCTCATCGCGGCGATGAGCGGCGGGGTCGACTCGGCCGTGGCCGCGGCGCGGGCGCGGGATGGCGGCCACGAGGTGACGGGCATCCACCTCGCTCTCACGCCCGGCGTCGACGGGAGCGGCTGCTGCACCCCGTCGGATGCCAGGGACGCGCGCCGGGCCGCTGACCTGCTCGGCCTGCCCTACTACGTGTGGGACCTCGCGGAGCGCTTCGCCAGCGAGGTCGTCGACCCCTTCGTCGCCTCGTACGCGGCCGGCCGGACGCCGAACCCCTGCATGACCTGCAACGAGCGCATCAAGTTCGCCGCCGTGCTGGACCGGGCGCTCGCGCTCGGTTTCGATGGTGTGGTCACCGGTCACCACGCGCGGCTGTCCGCCGGGGTGCTCCGGCGCAGCGTCGACCCGGCCAAGGACCAGTCCTACGTGCTTGGCACGCTGCAGGCGGACCAGCTGCGGCACAGCATCTTCCCGCTCGGGTCGTCGACGAAGGCGGAGGTGCGAGACGAGGCGCGCGCCCGCGGCCTGGCCGTGGCGGACAAGCCCGACAGCACCGATGTCTGCTTCACCGGGCGCGGCGGGACGGCCGGTTGGCTACGGGCGCGCCTCGGTGAGCAACCCGGTCCGCTCGTCGACGCAACCACGGGGTCCGTCGTCGGCGAGCACCGGGGTGCCTACGCCTTCACCCTCGGCCAGCGCCGTGGGCTCGGTGGTGGGTCGGCGCAGCCGCGGTACGTGCTCGGCATCGAGCCGACCACCCGCACGGTGACTGTCGGGCCGCGGGAGATGCTGCGCACCAAGGAGATCCACACCCTGACCGGCACGTACGACGGGCCGGCCCGCGACTGCGACGTGCAGCTCTCGGCGCACGGTCGGCCGCTGCCGGCCCGCGTCACACCCGCCGCGACCGGGCTGCTGGTCGAGCTGGCCGAGCGCGCCACCGCACCGGCACCTGGACAGGCGGTCGTGCTCTACGAGCCCGATGCGCACCGTGGTGACAGGGTGCTCGGCGGCGCCCGGGTGGCCTGAGCGCCCCGACGATCGGAGCCGCACGTGCCTGACCTGTTCTCGATCCAGGGCAAGACCGCGCTGGTCACCGGCGGCAGCCGCGGCATCGGGCTGATGATCGCTCGCGGCTTCGTCGAGGCGGGCGCCGCAGTGATCGTCTCGAGCCGCAAGGCGGCGGCCTGCGAGGAGACGGCGGCGGAGCTCTCGCAGGTCGGCACGTGCACGGCACTGCCGGCTGACCTCTCGCAGCCTGACGAGGTGACCCGGCTGGCAGCGGAGGTGACGGAGCGGGTGGGCCGCCTCGACATCCTCGTCAACAATGCCGGGGCGACCTGGGGAGCGCCGCTCGACTCGTACCCGATGTCGGCCTGGGACAAGCTGCTCGACGTCAACGTCAAGGCCGTCTTCGCCCTCACGCAGGCACTGCTGCCGGCGCTGCGCGCGGCCGCCTCGGCGGAGGACCCGGCGCGGGTCATCAACATCGGCTCGATCGACGGGCTGCGCGCGCCAGGCGGAGCCGAGTGGCAGGCCGAGACCTACGCCTACTCCGCCAGCAAGGCCGCGGTGCACCACCTCACGCGGGTCCTCGCCGGGCGGCTCGGGCGTGACGGCATCACGGTCAACGCGATCGCCCCCGGCCCCTTCGAGAGCAAGATGATGGCCTCGACGCTGGCCGCGCACGCCGACGCGATCGCCGAGGCCAGCCCGCTCGGTCGCATCGGCCGGCCCTCCGACATGGCCGGTACGGCGATCTTCCTCAGCTCGCTCGCCGGGAGCTACCTCACCGGCGCCGTCATCCCGGTCGACGGCGGCATCGCGACGACGCGGTAGCCCCACCAGGCCCCCCCCCGCACCCCCGGGTGCCGCAGTGGGCGGAGGCGGTGGGCGCGGGGACGGGGAGGCGGGCGCGGCCCGGGGGACGGGGAGGCGCTACGGGCGGAGCAGCACCTTGATGGCGGTGCGGTCGTCCATGGCCGCGTACCCGGCCGCGACGTCGTCGAGGGGGAGCGTGCGGTCGAAGACGGGGCCGGGGTCGAGGCGGCCCGCGAGGACGTCGGCCATCAGCTCGGGGAGCGCGGCGCGGACCGGCGCCACCCCGCCGGCCACGTTGATGTTGCGGTTGAAGAGGGTGCGCACGGGCAGCTCGGAGCCGTACGGGGCGCCGACGTAACCCACCGTGCCGCCGGGGCGGGTGCTGGCGATCGCCTGCTCCATCGACTCCTTGGTGCCGACGCACTCGAGCACGCAGTCGGCGCCGATGCCGTCGAACATCTCACGCACCAGCGCCGCACCCTCTTTGCCGCGCTGCTCGACCACGTCGGTCGCGCCGAAGCGTCGCGCGAGCGCCTGCCGGTCGGCGTGCCGGCTCATCATCACGATGCGCTCCGCCCCGAGGCGGGCGGAGGCGAGGACCCCGCAGAGACCGACCGCACCGTCACCGACGACGACCACCGTGCGCCCGGGGCCCACGCCGGCCGACAGCGCCGCGTGGTGGCCCGTACCCATCACGTCGGAGAGCGCCAGCAGGGCCGGCACCATCGCGTCGTCGGGCATCTCGGGCGTGGCGACGAGCGTGCCATCGGCGAAGGGGACGCGGACGTGCTCGGCCTGCAGAGCGTCGGAGACCGCGCCGCTGCGGTCGGTGGCCCCCCACATCGAGCCTGCGTGGCAGCTGGTCTGGATGCCGTTGCGGCAGCTCGGGCAGGTGCCATCACTGATGACGAAGGGGAGGACGACGAAGGCGCCGGGTCGCACGGTCGACACCTCGGCGCCGACCTCCACGACGACCCCGACCGCCTCGTGGCCCATCCGGCGCGGCTGCGGCACCTCGGCCACACCACGGTAGGGCCAGAGGTCGCTGCCGCAGATGCAGGCCGCGACCACCCGGACGACGGCATCGGTGGGCGCCGTGATCGAGGGGTCGGGTGCGGTCTCGACGGTGATCTCACCGGGGGCGTTGAGGTAGGTGGCGCGCATGGGCGGATACGTTGCCAGGCGTGGCAGACCCCCGGCTCGTCGAGCTCCCGCCAGGGACCGCCACGGCGCTGGGTTCCATGCCGGGCACCGACTCCCTGGCGGCCCAGCGCATCGTCATCGACGCCCTGCCGGACCTGCCGCACCTCGTCGAGCTGCCTGACCGCGGTCCGGCGGCGCAGCTGACCGGGCGCGGCGCTGGGTTCCTGACCGACATCCACGTCGACCTGGAGCCGCACGGTTGGCGGGTCGTCGGCCGCTCCGGTGTCGACGCCCGCCGTGCGCGGGAGGCGCTCGCGCGTGACCTCGACGCACTGGCGGAGGCGGCGGACTCCTACACCGGCCCGCTCAAGGTGCAGGCCGCCGGGCCGTGGACCCTCGCGGCGAGCATCGAGCTGACCCGTGGCGACAAGATGCTCATGGACGCGGGGGCGGTGCGCGACCTCGCCGCTGCGCTGACCGACGGTCTGCTCGCGCACGCGGCCCAGGTCCGCTCCGTCGTGCCCGGCATCACCGACCTCTGGGTGCAGCTGGACGAGCCGCTGCTGCCGGCGGTCGCGCTCGGTCGGCTGCGGACCATCAGCGGGTGGGGCGGCCTGCGCCGGCCGGAGGCCCCCGAGCTCGAGGAGCGCCTCGGTGACGTGCTCGGCCCGCTCGTCGCCGCTGGCCTCGTGGCTGGCGCGCACTGCTGCGCCGACGACGTCCCGGTCGAGCTGCTCCGCCGCGCGGGCGCTCGCTTCGTCAGCCTCGCCCTATCGCTGCACGTGCAGGAGGACGAGGTGGGAGAGGCACGGGAGGCGGGTGTGCTGCTGCTCGCCGGGCTGGTGCCGGCGGTGGGGGAGCTACCCGCCGTACCCGTTGCCGTGCAGCCGCTCTCCGACCTGATGAAGCGGCTGGGGCTGACCGCTGAGGGCGTCGTGGCCACGCCGACCTGCGGCCTCGCCGGCTCCGCCGACCCAGCGGCCGTGTTGCGACGCACCCGTGAGGTCGCCGCCGAGGTCGCAGAGCGCAGCCGTGCCTGACGAGGTGGGCGAGCAGACCCGCCGCCGCGTCGACGAGCTGCGTCGGCGGCTCGACGAGCACGCCTACCGCTACTACGTGCTGGACAGCCCCGACGTCGACGACGCCGCCTTCGATGCGCTGCTGCACGAGCTGCAGGGCATCGAGGCCGAGCACCCGAGCCTGGTCATGCCCGACAGCTACACCCAACGCGTCGGTGGCTGGTACGACACCCGCTTCACCCCCGTCGAGCACTTCGAGCGGTTGCTGAGCCTGGACAACGTCTTCGACGCCGAGGAGCTCGAGCTGTGGGCGGAGCGGGCGACGCGCGAGGTGCCGGTGACCGCCTGGTTGTGCGAGCTGAAGATCGACGGACTGGCGGTGGACCTCGTCTACGAGGACGGCCACCTGGTGCGCGGCGCCACGCGCGGCGACGGCACGACGGGGGAGGACGTCACCGGCAACCTCCGTACCCTCCCGACGGTCCCGACCACGCTCTCCGGTGACGCGCCGCGCCTGCTGGAGGTGCGCGGCGAGGTCTTCATCCCGGTGGCGGAGTTCGCCGAGCTCAACGCCGGCCTCGTCGAGCAGGGTGTGAAGCCCTTCGCCAACCCCCGCAACGCGGCGGCCGGCTCGCTGCGCCAGAAGGACCCGCGCGTCACCGCCTCGCGCCCGCTGCGCCTCTACCTCCACGGCCTCGGCGCCCGCGAGGGCTTCGACCCCAGCACCCAGAGCGAGGCGTACGAGGCCCTGCAGTCCTTCGGTCTGCCGGTCAGCCCGTGGACGCGGGTGCTGCCCGACCTGCCGGCGGTGCTGCGCTACATCACGGAGCGGGGCGAGCACCGGCACGACGTCGAGCACGAGATCGACGGCGTGGTCGTCAAGGTCGACCGGATCGACCTGCAGCGCCGGCTCGGCTCGACGTCGAAGGCACCGCGCTGGGCCATCGCGTGGAAGTACGAACCCGAGGAGGCGCAGACGAGGTTGCTCGACATCAGGGTCAACGTCGGGCGTACGGGTCGGGTGACGCCCTTCGCCTTCCTCGAGCCGGTCCAGGTCGGCGGCGTCGAGGTGCGGCTCGCGACGCTGCACAACTCCTCCGAGGTGCGGCGCAAGGGCGTGCTCATCGGTGACACGGTCGTCGTCCGACGGGCCGGTGACGTCATCCCCGAGGTCCTCGGCCCCGTCGCCGACCTGCGCGACGGCACCGAGACGGCCTTCGTCATGCCCACGCACTGCCCCGAGTGCGGTACGCCGCTCGCGCCGGCCAGGGAGGGCGACGCCGACATCCGCTGCCCCAACACGCGCTCGTGCCCGGCGCAGCTGCGGGAGCGCGTCTTCCACCTGGCGGGGCGCGGCGCCTTCGACATCGAGGTGCTCGGTTACAAGGCCGCGGTCGCCCTGCTGGTCGACGGCCTCATCACCGACGAGGGCGACGTCTTCGCCCTCGACGAGGAGACCCTGGTCAGGTCGGCCTTCTTCACCACCAAGGCTGGGGTGCTGTCGGCCAACGCGCGCCGCCTGCTCAGCCAGCTCCAGGTGGCCAAGGCGCGCCCCCTGTGGCGGGTGCTGGTGGCGCTGTCGATCCGCCACGTCGGCCCCACGTCGGCGCGCGACCTGGCCAGGCACTTCCGCTCGCTGGACCGCATCACGGCCGCGCCGGTCGAGGAGCTCGCCGCCGTCGAGGGCGTCGGGCCCACCATCGCCGACGCCCTGGTGGAGTGGTTCGCCGTCGACTGGCACCGCAGCATCGTCGAGCGCTGGCGCGCCGCCGGGGTGTTGCTCGCCGATGATGCCGCCGATGACACGCCGCGCCCGCTGGAGGGCACCACCGTCGTCATCACGGGCACCCTCGACGGCTTCAGCCGCGACGGCGCCACCGAGGCGGTGCAGCAGCTCGGGGGCAAGGTCAGCGGCGCGGTGAGCAGGAAGACGTCCTTCGTCGTCATCGGCGCCGACCCCGGTGCGAGCAAGTACGACAAGGCGCTCGCGCTCAAGCGGCCGGTCCTCGACGCCGCCGGACTCCGTGTGCTGCTCGAGCAGGGACCCGAGGCGGCGCTGGAGGTCGCGACGCTGCCGTCGCAGCCACCCGAGCCGGACCCCGCCGACAAGCCCGCACGCAAGCCCCGCGCGAAGAAGAAGGCGGTCGACCCAGCCGAGGGCGGCTGACCCCGCTGCTCCTGGACGCACAGGACGCGGGTGTCAGCCCCCAGGGCTCGGCCACGGGGTGCCGCCGCTGCGCTGCGTGCCGTGCAGCACCTGGCGTCGCGGCGAGGCGAAGCCCGCCTCCAGGCGGCTGCGCCGGACCGGCCCGAGTGCGGCGAGCAGGCTCACCTCGACCGGGCCGGCGCACAGCGCGCCAGCCCAGTGGCTGGAGTCGCGGGTCAGGCTGGTGATGGCGCCCTCCCCGACCTCGGTCCAGCGGGCGAGGCCCCGGAGCAGCCCCTGGACCGCCGGGTCGTCGAAGAGCGGCTCACGGCCCGGCGCGAGGAGCTGGGCCGTGAGGTCGGTGGCCGGACCGTCCGGGTCGACGAAGGCGGCGTCGGCGCGCAGCGCCGCCGGGTGGGGACGCCCTCCGCTGGGCCACGCGACCAGCCGGCCCTCGCCGTCCTCGTCGTACCACCGGGCCTGTGCGGTGGCCCCGTCGACCGGCTCGCCGGCCGGGAGGCCGGCCACCCAGACCCAGGGCATCAGGTCCCCTCGCGGGGCACGCGCCACGTGTCGGCGTGCTGGCTGCGGAGCGCCGCTCGGAAGGCCTGCCGGATCTCCTCGGCGGTGGGGCGCCCCCAGAACCAGTAGCCGTTCCACGCCGCGGTGACCGTGCGGCCGGGGGCGAGCAGGTAGGCGTAAGGCGCGTACGGGTGGTGCACGGTGTCGGTCGTCTCGACGAGCCCCGTCTGCTGCAAGACCGCGCGGTCGGTGTCGCAGAGGAAGGTCCACCGCGCGCCGAGGCCGGCCCGGAAGGCGTAGGCGACCTCGGGCGGCTCGGTGGAGAGGCTGACGATGCGCGTGTAGGCGACGTCGTCCTCCTCCTGCAGCGGCACGAGCACCTGCCGGAAGAAGGTCTGCTCCTTGGGGCAGAAGACCCCGCGCCAGGTGTGCAGCAGGACGGGGTCGCTGCCGCAGACCTCGGACAGCGTCCGCGTGATGCCGGTGTGGTCGGGCACCGCGATGTCGGGCCAGGTCTGGCCGATGACGGCGCTGCGGTCGGGGCTGTCGGTCGGCTCGAGCGGGCTGGTCATGCTCATCTCCTCACTCAGTGACGGGCGGCGAGCGTGACGGTGCCGGCGATGCCGGCCAGGTGGGCGAGCCGGAGCACCTCGGAGGCGCGGAAGAGCGGGCCGCCGGGCCGGCCGACCAGCACCACCAGGCCGGTGCCTCCGACCGGCGCGGCGGCCATCTCCATCCCGAGGGCGTCCCAGCGGGCGGGCACCCACCGCTCGCCGCGGTCCATCCGGCGGGCGCTCGTCAGCGGCATCCACGGGTAGGTCAGGCCGTCGGTGTCGGGGCCCCCGGGGCTGGCCCCACGGGTGCGCACCTCGCCGTCGGGCCCGGGCTCGAGCAGCACCGCCCAGCCGGCGCGGAAGACGTTGGGCACGTGCTGCACCAGCAGCGCGAGGCCGTCAGCCGGAGCGGCGGCCAGCTCGTCCACCAGCTCGAGGTCGCGGTGGATGTCCTGCGTGGACTGGTACGGGCGGAGCGACTCGACCACGACCCCGTCGACGGACTGCGCCGCGGTGATCAGGGTGTCGGCGAGCCCACCGGCGAGGTCCACGAGAATGTCGTCGACCGCCCCGTCTGGGCCGCGCTCGACCACGTCGAGGCTGAGGATGTCGCCGCGCACCGCCCCGATGGCCGTGGCGACCGCGCCGAGGGAGCCGGGCCGGTCGGGCAGCACGACGCGGAGCAGGTACGCCATGCCGTCACCTTGCCGCGTCGGCTTTGCCCCTGCGTCACACCGGTGTTGCAGTGCCATGACGGTGCTGGTGCCCTCACTAGGCTGCAGAGGTGACCACCACCCGCGCGCCGATCACCCGGGAGCAGGTCGCCGAGCTCGCCCGACTGGCCCGGATCGAGGTGACCGAGGCCGAGCTGGAGAGCTTCGCCACCCAGCTCGATGGCATCCTCGAGGCGGTCGCGCACGTGCAGGACGCCGTGGGCGACGACCTGCCGGCCGGCGCCGAGGTGGGGGCGCCGACCAACGTCTGGCGCGCCGATGTCGTCGAGCCGTCGTTGGGTGCGCAGGCCGCGTTGGCCGGGGCACCGTCGGTGGAGGACGGGCGCTTCCGGGTGCCACGCATCCTGGACGAAGAGTGAGCGACCTCATCCGCAGGAGCGCCGCTGACCTGTCGGACCTGCTGCAGCGCAGGGACGTCAGCGCGGTCGAGGTCGCCCAGGCGCACCTCGACCGCATCGCGGCGGTCGACGGCGACGTGCACGCCTTCTTGCACGTCGACGCGGAGGGCGCTCTCGCCAGCGCGAGGGACGTCGACCTGGCCCGGGCGGCGCGGGAGCCGCTGCCGGCGCTGGCCGGCGTACCCGTCGCGGTGAAGGACGTGCTGGCGACCCGCGGGCTGCCCACGACCTGCGGCTCCCGCGTGCTCGAGGGCTGGGTGCCGCCCTACGATGCGACCGTCGTCACCCGGCTGCGCACGGCGCGGGCGACGATCCTCGGCAAGGTCAACATGGACGAGTTCGCGATGGGCTCGTCGACGGAGAGCAGCGCCTACGGCCCGACGCACAACCCGTGGGACCTCGAGCGGATCCCCGGCGGCAGCAGTGGCGGGTCGGCGGCCTCGGTCGCCGCCTTCGAGGCGCCGCTGAGCCTGGGCACGGACACCGGCGGCTCGATCCGCCAGCCCGCCGCCGTCTGCGGGTTGGTCGGGGTCAAGCCGACCTACGGCGGCGTCAGCCGGTACGGCCTGGTCGCCTTCTCCTCCTCGCTCGACGTGTGCGGGCCGCTCGCGCGCACCGTGCTCGACGCGGCGCTGCTGCACGAGGTGGTCGGGGGGCACGACCCGCGGGACAGCACCAGCGTCGACGCCCCGCTGCCCGGGCTGGTCGCGGCAGCGCTCGAGGGGAGGGACGGCCGCGGGCTCGCGGGCATGGTCGTCGGTGTGGTGCGCGAGCTCGGTGGTGAGGGGTACCAAGCTGGTGTGCTGCAGCGTTTCTCCGAGTCGGTGGCGTTGCTCGAGGCGCTGGGGGCGGAGGTTCGTGAGGTGTCGTGCCCGAGCTTCTCCGTCGCGCTGCCCGCCTACTACCTCATCGCGCCGTCGGAGTGCTCGTCCAACCTGGCTCGCTTCGACGGCATGCGCTACGGGCTGCGGGCCGGCGACGACGGCGCGCGCAGCGCGGAGGAGGTGATGGCCGTGACCCGTGAGCAGGGCTTCGGGGCCGAGGTCAAGCGACGCATCATCCTGGGCACGTACGCCCTGTCGAGCGGCTACTACGACGCCTACTACGGCAAGGCGCAGCAGGTGCGGGGGCTCATCGCGCGTGACTTCGACGAGGCATTCACCGGCTGCGACGTGCTGGTCTCCCCGAGCACGCCGACGACAGCCTTCCGGTTGGGGGAGAAGGTGGACGACCCGCTGGCGATGTACCTCAACGACCTTGCGACCATCCCGAGCAACCTCGCCGGCGGCCCTGCGCTGTCGGTCCCCTGCGGCACCGCCCCCGAGGACGGTCTGCCCGTCGGCCTGCAGGTGATGGCCCCGCGCCTCGCCGACGACCGGCTCTACCGGGTGGCCGCCGCCCTCGAGGCGGAGCTGGATGCCCGGCGCGGCAGCCCCTTCGCCCTGACCGCGCCGGAGCTGTCGTGAGCGCCGGCTACGACACCCTGCGCACCGAGTGGGAGGTCGTCGTCGGCCTGGAGACCCACGTCGAGCTGGGCACCCGTACCAAGATGTTCTGCGGGTGCTCGACCGAGCTCGGTGCGCCGCCCAACAGCCAGGTCTGCCCGACCTGCCTCGGGCTGCCCGGCGCGCTGCCGGTGCTCAACGAGCTGGCGGTCGAGCTCACCGTGCGGATCGGGCTCGCGCTGCACTGCGACATCGCGCCGTGGTGCCGCTTCGCGCGCAAGAACTACTTCTACCCGGACCAGCCGAAGGACTTCCAGATCAGCCAGTACGACGAGCCGCTGTGCGTCGACGGCTACCTCGACGTCGATGACCCGGAGACGGGTGAGCTGGTGCGCGTGGGCATCGAACGCGCGCACATGGAGGAGGACACCGGCAAGACGCTGCACGTCGGCGGCGCGACCGGTCGCATCCATGGGGCGACCCACTCCCTGGTGGATTACAACCGCGCCGGGATCCCTCTCGTGGAGATCGTCACCCGGCCCGACATCCGCTCGGCCGCAGTCGCTCGCGCCTACGTGGGCGAGCTGCGCGAGGTGCTGCGCAGCATTGGCGCCAGCGCGGCGCGGATGGAGCAGGGGCAGCTGCGGTGCGACGCCAACACCTCGGTGCGCCGGCTGGGCGAGCCACTCGGCACCCGTACGGAGACCAAGAACGTCAACTCGTTGCGCGCGGTCGAGCGGGCCGTGCGCGGGGAGGTGGAGCGCCAGGTCGTCGTCCTCGGCGGCGGCGGTGCGGTCAAGCAGGAGACGCGGCACTTCGACGAGACCACCGGGCTGACCCGCCCGGGCCGGAGCAAGGAGGACGCGACCGACTACCGCTACTTCCCGGAGCCCGACCTCACCCCACTGGCCGTCGACGATGAGCACGTCAGCCGCATCAGGGAGTCGCTGCCCGAGCTGCCCCGCGAGCGCCGTGCGCGGCTGGCGGAGGTGCTCGGCTTCGACGCGCTTGCGCTCGGTCAGATGAGCAGCGCGGGCGTGTTGGACCTCGTGCAGGAGACCGCGGCGCTGGGAGCCGATCCCGTTGCTGCGCAGGCAGTCTGGATGAACGATCTCGCTGCGCTGGCCAACGAGCGCGATCTCGAGGCGGGAGAGCTCGGGGTCTCCGCGCCGGACGTCGCGCGGGTGCTGGAGCTGCGCGCCGACGGCGCACTCTCGGCTGCGCTGGTGCGCCAGGTGCTCACGGCTGTCGCCGACGGTGAGGGTGGTCCCGACACGGTGGTCGAGGCACGCGGTCTGCGGGCGCTGAGCGACAGCGGGGAGCTGCAGGGCCTCGTCGACGCCGCGATCACCGCCAACCCTGACGCCGTGGCGAGCATCAGGGCCGGCAAGCTCGGTGCGGTCGGGCAGATCATGGGCGCGGTGATGAAGGCGAGCCGCGGGCAGGCGGACGGCAAGGCCACCACCGCGCTGATCCGCAGCACCCTCGGCGTCGGCTGACGGCTCATGCCGCGCTGAGGCGGGCTAGGCTTAGTCCATGTACGTCAACGTGCACGAGGCGAAGTCGTCGCTGTCCCGTCTCCTGGCGCGCGTCGAGGCGGGCGAGGAGGTCGTCATCGCTCGTGCGGGGCGCCCGGTCGCCCGCCTGGTGCCGGTGGAAGCGGTGCCGCTGCGCAGGCCAGGCACCGCGGCGGGGCGCATCCGCATCGCTGCCGACTTCGACGCCCCGTTGACGGCCGACGTCGAGGCGGCCTTCACCGGCGAGGGGATGTGACGCTGCTGCTCGACACGCACGCTCTGCTGTGGTGGCTGTCCGACGACCCGCGGCTGGGTCAGGGAGCGCGCGAAGCCATCGCCGGGAGCCCGGTCGCGGTGAGCGCCGTCAGCCACTGGGAGATCGAGATCAAGCGGGCGGCGGGGCGGCTCGAGGCGCCGGCGGACCTCCGGCCGCTGCTCGACGACCTCGGCTTCACCTCGCTGGCCTTCACCGCGGCGCACGCGGTGGCCGCCGGCCGGTTGCCGGCCCACCACGCGGACCCCTTCGACCGGGCGTTGCTCGCGCAGGCCTCGCTCGAGGGGCTCCGGCTCGTCACGGCGGATGCGGCGCTGCGTGCCTACGACACGGATCTGCTGCCCGCGGACCGGTGACCTCAGCGCTCGGGTCGCGCGCCGTCGACCGCGGGCTGGGAGCGCGCCCAGGTCACCGCGAGCGCGAGCTCGACCAGGTCACGGGGTCGCTCGACCGAGCGCCCGGTCAGCTCACGCACGCGGCGCAGCCGGTCGAGCACGGTGTTGCGGTGGCAGAAGAGCGATTGCGCTGCGACGGCCGCCGACCCGCCGGAGGCGACCCAGACCTCCACCGTCTCCAGCAGCAACCGGCGCTCGGCGGGTGCCACCTCCAGCAGGAGGCCCAGCACGGTGCGCCCGAGCAGACCGGCGACCACCGGGTCGGCGCCGACGAGCGTCGCCACGAGGTGGTCCTCCAGGGCGACGATGCCGGACCCCGCCGGCAGGGCGGCGGCACTGGTGCTGGCCAGCCGCGCCAGCTCACCGATGGCCGCGGCCGAGCCGACCCGCCAGGAGACCCCTGCGTCTGTGCCGCTCAGGCCCGCTGCGCCGCGCAGGCAGCTGACGACGTCGGCGGACCCCTGCCCCCCACACCCACGATGCCTCGGCACGGCGGTAGGCGTCGGCGACGTGGCTGAAGAAGACGTCGACCAGCTCCCAGACGTCGGTCGCCGCGTCGAGCAGGACCTCGACGGTGGCTGCGCCGTCGGCCCTGGCCACCGCCACGAGGCGCCCCCAGATGACCTTGCCGCCGAGCCGGTAGGCGTGCAGCACCGACGCCAGCGGCACGCCCTGCTCGAGTCGGCGTTGCCCGGTCGAGCGCGGGGCGTCGTACCGGTCATCGCCGGTCGGGCCGACCTGGGACAGGCCCTGCAGCACGCGCTCGAGGTTGTCGTGGCAGGAACGGCGGACGTCGGCGACGGCGGCCGCATCGAGCCGGGAGTAGGGCTGGTCCTCGTCGCGGATGCGCGCGACCAGCTCCTCGGTCAGCGCGTCGAGGTCGTCGAGCAGCACCCCGCCGAGGCGGCGCACGAGCGCGTCGGTCGCGCCGGTGGCCCGGTTCACGGCCCGACGGCCAGCCGGGCGCGCTCGGCCAGCTCGGCCAGCAGCCGAGCCATCTCCTCCGGCTGCTCCAGCGGCAGGAAATGCCTGCCGCGCAGCACCACCAACCGGGTGGCGGCTACCTCGTCGGCCGCGTCGATGACGCGGCGCATCGAGGCGAGGATGCCCAGCGCCCCGCGACGATGGTCGTCGGGACCCGTACGGAGGACAGGTCGTCGTTGTCGAAGGCCTCGGCAGCGAGAGCCAGCGTGAGGTACCACCGCCAGTCGTGGTGGCGGAGCTCCCGTAGCGCCGAGAGCAGCAGCTCGCTGCGCCGCAGGCAGGACGAAGCCGGTGTGCCTGATCGCCCACGCGGTCGGGCGGACCAGCGGCAGACCCTTGGAGACCAGCTGCAGCCCAGGCGATGCCATCCGCAGCCCACGGGGGACGGTGGTCGCGAACCAGGGCCGCATGGGGCCGGGGACGGGCAGCGGGCCGCCCATCGCGTCGACGAGCGCGCCGGGTACGCCGGCCACGGACAGGATGCCCGCGACGCGGTCGGGGTGCAGGCGGCAGGCCTCGAAGGCGATGGTGACGCCGAGCGACCAACCGGCGAGGAGCGCCCGGTCGATGCCGCGGTCGTCCATCACCGCGATCAGGTCGTCGACGTGGTCCTGCACCCGCAGGCGCGACGGGTCGGCCGGTCGCGGGGCACCCGCGGTGCCGCGGTGATACCAGCTCACCGCGTCGGAGCGCGCGGGGTCACCGACGATGGGGGGCCACGCCTCGGGCGGCGTGCCCAGGCCGTTGCTGATGACGACCGGCAGGCTGCCCGGCGCTCGACAGCTGCGCCAGGCTCGGATCGTCGTGCCATCGCGGCTGGTCACGTCCCAGCACTCCACGAGCGCCCGGGAGCTGCCTGCCCCGCTGCGTGCCACCGCAGCAGCGTGCCAGGCCGCCGCGGCCCGGCCGTACCGTGCTGGTCATGGTTGCGACCGGACCGCAGACGACAGCCAAGCACCGCTCGTACGAGGTGACCGATGGCATCGAGCGGGCGCCCGCGCGGGCGATGCTCCGGGCGGTCGGGATGACCGACGAGGACTGGGGCAAGCCGCAGGTGGGCGTCGCTTCCTCGTGGAACGAGGTGACGCCGTGCAACATGCCGCTGCAGCGCCTCGCGCAGCACGCGAAGGACGGGGTGCGCGAGCGCGGCGGCTTCCCGATGGAGTTCGGCACGATCGCGGTGAGCGACGGCATCTCGATGGGCCACGAGGGCATGCGCGCCTCGCTGGTCAGCCGAGAGGTCATCGCCGACTCGGTCGAGCTGGTCGCGCACGCGGAGCGGATGGACGGCCTGGTGCTGCTCGCCGGCTGCGACAAGAGCCTGCCGGGGATGCTGATGGCTGCGGCGCGGCTCGACCTGCCGAGCGTCTTCCTCTACGGCGGGTCGATCATGCCGGGCCAGCTGGCGGACGGTACGACGGTCACGATCGGCGATGTCTTCGAGGCGGTCGGGGCCTGCGCGCGAGGGCTCATCACCCGCGAGCGGCTTGACGAGATCGAGCGTGCGGCCTGCCCCGGAGAGGGCAGCTGCGGTGGCATGTTCACCGCCAACACGATGAGCAGCGCGGCCGAGGCGCTCGGGATGGCCCTGCCGGGCAGCGCATCCGCGCCCGCGGTCGACCGTCGCCGCAACGAGGATGCGGTGGCCTCCGGGCGCGCCGTCGTCGGTCTGCTCGAGCAGGGCATCAGCGCCCGTCAGATCATGACCAAGGAGGCCTTCGAGAACGCGATCACTGTGGTGATGGCTTTGGGCGGCAGCACCAACGCGGTGCTGCACCTGCTGGCCATCGCGCACGAGGCTCGGGTGGAGCTCACGCTCGACGACTTCGACCGGGTCGGGCGTCGTACCCCCCTGCTCGCGGACGTCAAGCCCTTCGGCCGGTACGTGATGAGCGACGTCCACCGCATCGGCGGGGTCCCGGTGGTCATGCGCGCGCTCCTCGACGCCGGGCTGCTGCACGGTGATGCGCTCACCGTGACCGGGCGCTCCATCGGCGTCGAGCTCGAGGCGATCGACCCGCCCGACCCCGACGGCAAGGTGCTGCACGCCAGGGACCAGGCGCTCGCCCCCAGCGGTGGCATCGCGATCCTGCGCGGCTCGCTCGCACCCGACGGTGCGGTGGTCAAGAGCGCGGGGCTCGACGAGCTGGTGCACGAGGGTCGCGCCCGTGTCTTCGACGGCGAACCCGCTGCGATGCAAGCGGTCACGGACGGCACGATCGAGGCCGGTGACGTCGTCGTCATCCGGTACGAAGGCCCCGTCGGCGGCCCCGGCATGCGCGAGATGCTAGCCGTGACCGGTGCCATCAAGGGCGCCGGGCTCGGCAAGGACGTCATCCTCATCACGGACGGCCGGTTCTCCGGCGCGACCAGCGGGTTGTGCGTCGGCCACGTGGCGCCCGAGGCCACCGACGGCGGGCCGATCGCGCTGGTGCAGGACGGTGACCGGATCGTGCTCGACATCGCGCAGCGCCGGCTCGACCTGCTCGTGGAGCGGGCCGAGCTGGAGCGACGCCTCGCCGGCTGGAAGCCGCTCGCCCCCCGGTACACCTCGGGCGTCCTCGCGAAGTACGCCAAGCTGGTCGGCTCCGCGGCGCAGGGCGCCGTCTGCGGCTGATCCGCCGTGTCTGTCGCAGCCGCCCCCTAGCGTGACCGCGTGCCCCTGCAGTCCTCCGCCAGCCGCCTGTACGGCCGCCCGCGTCGCCGCCGCCGGCGCACGGCGCCGCTGATCGCCTTCCTGGTCCTGGTGCTCGTCATCGGCGGCGGGGTGGCGACCGGCCTCGTGTTGCACCAGCGCAGCGACGAGCGCGCGCGCCGGCTGGAGTCGGCCGCGGAGGCGACGGTCACCGCCTGGATCGGGGCGGAGTCCCGAGCCGGCGCCACGGCCGCGACGGCGACGGCGGCCGCGACCGCGATGGCCGCGCAGGCCACTCCTGCGACCCGGGCCGCCGCCCAGCAGTGGCTCGCCGCGCAGCTCCCCGGGCTGCGCCTCACGTCACTGGCGGTCGTCGCGGGTCCGGTCGCCTCGACCGGGGCGACCCCCGGCGCCGACTACACCGCGACCGCGGTCCTGTCCGGTCTGGGCACCTGGGCATGGAAGGGACACCTGCCCCTCGTGCGCGACGGGGCCGCCTGGGGCGTCGACTGGTCGCCGACCGTCTTCCACCCGCAGCTGGCCGCGGGCGCCAGGCTCGAGCGGGTGCGGATGCTGGGCAAGCGCGGCACCGTGACGCTGGCCGACGGCTCCGCCATGGCGGGCGACACCGAGCTGAGCGACAACCTGCTCGGCTCGACGGCGAAGCTCACCGCCGCGCAGCTCGCGGGCCGCGACACCCACCTGCAGGCCGGTGACGTCGGCGGCTCGACCGGGCTCGAGCGCGTCTTCGACAACGTGCTCGCCGGCGCACCGGGCGGGGCGGTGACCGCCGTGTCGAGCACCGGTGCCTCGACCACGCTGGTCTCCTTCGGGCGGAAGGACGGCGCTGACGTGAAGACCACGCTCGACGCCTCGGTCCAGCGGGCCGGGGAGAAGACCTTCGTGGGTACGGCCAAGCCCGCCCACCTCGCCGCGCTCGACTGGAAGACCGGGCAGGTGCTCGCCCTCGTCGACAACCCGGTCGGCGGGTACGCCGGTGCCATCCGGGGCCAGTACCCCCCCGGCTCCACGTTCAAGATCATCACAACCTCCGCCGCGCTGATCGCCGGGGTGTCGGCTGGGCAGACGCTCACCTGCGGGCCGACCCAGACGGTCGACGGGCGACCCTTCAAGAACGCCGAAGCGGAGAGCTTCGGCGCCATCGACTTCGCCACCGCCTTCGCCAAGAGCTGCAACACCTGGTTCGTGCAGCTGGCGCAGAAGGTCCCGGCCGCGACGCTCACCTCGACCGCTCAGCTCTTCGGCTTCGCCACCGCGCCGGGCGGCGCAGCCGGCATCCTGCCGATCACGAGCTTCGGTGGGTCCTACCCCCCGCCGCGCGACCTCGCCCAGGCCGCCGGTCAGGCCATCGGCCAGGACCAGGTGCTCGCCTCCCCGCTGCAGATGGCGAGCGTCGCGGCGGCCGTGGCGAGCGGCACCTGGACGCAGCCGCACGTGACCGCCGACGCGAAGGCGGTCAGCCACCCCCTGCCGGCCGGGGTCGCCGACACGCTGCGCCGCTTCATGGGCGGCGTCGTCGCGCCCGGCGGTACGGCGGCCGGCGCACGTCTGCCCGCCGGTACGTACGGCAAGACCGGCACGGCCGAGGTCGGCGGTGCGGGCACCGCGACGGATGCGTGGTTCGTCGCCGTGCACGGCAGCGTCGCCGTCGCCGTGGAGGTTGACGGCGGTGGCTTCGGTGGCGACGTCGCCGCGCCGCTGGCCGCCCGCTTCCTGCAGTCCCTCGGCTCTCGCTGACGCCCTGCCCCGCGCCCCTCCCGCGCCCCTCCCGCGCTCCTCCCGCGCCCCCCGCTCCTCCCGCGCCCCCCGCGGCCCCTTCCTCGCCCTCCTCGCCCTCCTCGCCCGCCGCGCCCCCTTCCTCGCACAGTCGATCATGATCGGACCCCCTGAGGGCGGCTCCGGCCATGATCCGGTGTGCGGGCGGGGGGAGGGCCGCTCACACCGGCGCGATCATGCGCAGGGGGCCGGTCACCCGCTGCCCGCACGATCGGATGTGCAGGGCGGGGCTCGCGGGCGTCACCGGTCCACAGCGCACCGCTCCCACGCCCCCCCGCCGAGCCCCGGCGCCACGGTGTCGGCATGCGCCGCGACGAGCACCTGGCGCTGCTCCGTGCTCGGCTGGCAGAGGTCGGGGGTGGCGCGGCGGCGCACGGGCCCAGCGCAGCGCTGCTGCACGGTCTGGAGCTGGCCGAGGTCCCGGGCGAGCCGTTCATCGCGGTGCCGGTCGGCCGCAGCCGCCCTGCACCCGGCCTGCGCCGCACACCGCTGGCCGACAGCGTGGTCGTCGCGGGGACCCGGTGCACGCCGCTGCTGCGCACGGTTGCCGACATCGCCCGTACCCGCCTGCTGCCGGCCGCGTTGGTCGCGCTCGACAGCTCGTTGCGGCAGCGGCGCCCGTTGCCCAGCCAGCTGCGCCAGGCCGCCGACGCGGCCCAGGGCAACGGCCGTGCACAGCTGCGTCGCGCCGTGCCGCTGGCCGACGCACGAGCCGGCTCCCCGATCGAGTCGCTCTGCCGTGGTCACCTGCTCGAGGCCAGCATCGGCCCGGTGCACACGCAGTCGTGCTTGCGCCCCGACGGGCACGCGTACGACATGCGGGTGCGCGGCTCCCGTCTGCTGATCGAGGCGGACGGGCGGGCGTTCCACGACGAGCCAGGACGCTGGCAGCGGGACCTCGAGGACGGTGCGCTGGCGCTGGTCGACGGGTACCTCGTGCTGCGCTTCTCTGGCGCGACGATCTCCGGCCGGTCCGAGTGGATGGTGCGCATGACCGCCGCGGTGCTCCATCGCTACGGGTGGCGGGCGCCGCGGCACCGCCTCTGAGCCGACCGCGCGGTCCCTCAGGGCAGACCGCGGCTGAGGCGCACAGTCGATCACGACAGGGCAGGGCGACACCCCCGTACGCATGATCGGCTGTGCCTGTCGCACACTCGATCACGGTGGGGAGCGGTTCTGGGGCCCCCGGCATGATCGAGTGTGCGCGGCGGGGCAGACGTGCGCGGGCGGGGCAGACGGGCGCGGGCGGGGCAGACGTGCGCGGGCGGGGCAGACGTGCGCGGCGGGGCAGACGTGCGCGGGCGGGCAGACGTGCGCGGCGGGGCAGGCGGGCGCGAGGTCAGCTCGTCAGCAGGACAGGGGTGCCGAGGGGGACCTCCGGGAAGAGGCGCTCGACCTCGGCGCGGCGCATCCGTACGCAGCCGTGGCTGGCGTTGCTGCCGATGCTGGCGTTCTCGCCGGGCGGGATGCCGTGGATCAGGATGCCGGGGCTGTCGAGGGCGAGCGCCCTGGTGCCGAGTGGGTTGTCCGGGCCGGGGCCGATCACGTCAGGCAGGTTGCGGCTCCAGTCGTCGTGCGGGTTGTACCAGCTCGGCGCCGGCTGCCGGTCGACGACGTGGAAGAGGCCGTGCGGGCTCGGGTAGCCAGGGCTGCCGGTGGCGACGGTGAAGACCTGCGTCCCGTGCCCGCGGACGTAGAAGTCGAGCGTGTTGGTGGCCGTGTGCACCACGAGGATCCGGGCGAGGGTGCGGTCCCCGAAGCGTGGCGCGGTGGTCGTGGTCGGGAGCGACGCCCGCCCGCTCGTCACCGCACCCAGCACCACCTTCGCGCTGTGGGCCTCATCGAGGCTGGTGCCGGGGTGACCGGGGTCGACCGAGACCCCCGAGCCGGACAGGTGGACTGTCGCGTCGACCGCCCTGAGCCGGGCCTTGGCGGCGGCGCGGTCGAGCAGCGAGCGGACCTTGCCGGGCGACAGGCTCAGCGTGACCGTGGCCGACAGCCGGCCGGCCGCTGGGGCAGGGAGGTCGATGGTGGGTACGGCGGCGCCGAGCCGGCTGGCGACGACGTGCACGACGACGTCGGAGGCGCCCGCGCGCGGGACGGTCAGCGTCAGTCGCCGCGCGGTGAAGGCGGCTGCCTGCCGGCCCACCGTGCTCTGCGCGGTCGGCCGGTCGAGCCCAGAGACGTCCACGGTGCGCAGCACCGTGGCGTCACCGCTGAGGGAGGCGCGCACGACCACGACGGAGCCGGCCGGGTAGGTGGCCGGCGCGTCGGCCGAGGCCGGCCCCCCCGCCACGACCATCGACCCGAGCGCCGCGCCGGCCAGCGCGACACCCGGCGCCCACCGGGAGCCGACCGATCCGGCAGGCCAGGTGCGGGCGCTGACCGCGAGGCGGAGCCGGTGCGGGCGGCGCAGGGCGGTCACGCCGTGCAGTGTCGCCCACGACCGTGAGCGGCAGGCGCCGACGCGACCGCAGCGGTTGACGGCGTCCCCGCCCTGGGGGACCATGACGGAGTGGAGCGCTGCAGCATCGCCGTGGGCCGAGTAATCGGCCGGCGCGCTCCCGCCTGACCTCTCCGCCGAGGGAGGCCCTCGAGCGCGCGGCCCCGCTGCCCCAGGCAGGCGGGGCCCTCGCATGTCAGGGCCAGGTCGGCTGGCCCTGCCAGGACACTGTCCGGGAGGACCCCGCATGTCCCCGCAGCAGCCACCGCGCAGCACCGGTCAGCGCAGCACCGGCTCGAGCAGCGCACCACCGCTCACCGGCGCGCAGTCCCTGATCCGCAGCCTCGAGGCGGCCGACGTCGACGTCGTCTTCGGCATCCCCGGAGGCGCGATCCTCCCCGCGTACGACCCCCTCTTCGACTCGGTGAAGGTCCGGCACATCCTCGTCCGGCACGAGCAGGGCGCCGGGCACGCGGCGGAGGGGTACGCGCAGGCCACCGGTCGGGTCGGTGTCTGCATGGCGACCAGCGGCCCGGGTGCGACCAACCTCGTGACGCCGATCGCGGACGCGCACATGGACAGCGTCCCGATCGTGGCGATCACTGGTCAGGTGCCCAGCGGCGCGATCGGGACGGACGCCTTCCAGGAGGCCGACATCTGCGGCATCACCATGCCGATCACCAAGCACAACTTCCTGGTGCAGTCGGCCGAGGAGATCCCGGCCACGATCCGCGCGGCCTTCCACCTCGCCAGCACCGGGCGCCCCGGGCCGGTCCTCGTCGACATCCCCAAGGACATCCTGCAGGCGGCCACGACGTTCACCTGGCCGGACAGCGTCGACCTCCCCGGCTACCGCCCCACGGTCAAGCCGCACGCCAAGCAGGTGCGCGAGGCGGCAAGGCTCATCGCGGCTGCGCAGCGCCCCGTGCTCTACGTCGGCGGCGGCCTGCTCAAGGCCCGCGCGGCGGCGGAGCTGCGCCAGCTCGCCGACCTCACCGGCATCCCCGTCGTCACGACGCTGATGGCCCGCGGCGCCTTCCCCGACTCGAGCCCGCAGCACCTCGGCATGCCGGGCATGCACGGCACGGTCGCGGCGGTGACCGCACTCCAGCGCAGCGATCTGCTGATCGTGCTCGGGGCGCGCTTCGACGACCGGGTCACCGGCCGGCTCGACACGTTTGCGCCTGGGGCGCAGGTCATCCACGCCGACATCGATCCGGCCGAGGTGGGCAAGAACCGTGCCGCCGACGTCCCGATCGTCGGCGATGTGCGCGAGACGCTGCGGGAGCTGGTGCCGGCAGTGCGCGAGCTCTTCGACAAGGGAGAGCAGGCCGACCTCACCGGCTGGTGGCGCACGCTGGACGACTTCGTGCAGCGCTACCCCCTCGGGTACGACCACCCGGCCGACGGCACGCTCGCGCCGCAGCACGTCGTGCAGCGCATCGGCGCGGTGGCGGGCCCCGAAGCGATCTACGTCAGCGGCGTCGGACAGCACCAGATGTGGGCGGCGCAGTTCATCTCCTACGAGCACCCGTACACCTGGCTGAGCTCCGGTGGCCTGGGCACGATGGGGTACGCCGTGCCCGCCGCGATGGGCGCCAAGGTCGGCCGCCCTGACGCGACGGTGTGGGCGATCGACGGGGACGGTTGCTTCCAGATGACCAACCAGGAGCTCGCCACCTGCGCGCTCGAGGGCATCCCGATCAAGGTCGCGGTCATCAACAACGGCAACCTCGGAATGGTGCGCCAGTGGCAGACGCTGTTCTACGAGGGCAGGTACTCCAACACCGCCCTGCAGACCGTGACCAAGCGCGTGCCCGACTTCGTCAAGCTGGCCGAGGCGCTGGGCTGCGTGGGCCTGCGCGCCGAGACGCCGGAGGACCTCGACGCCGTGCTCGAGAAGGCGATGTCCATCGATGACGCCCCGGTGGTCGTCGACATCGTCGTGGGCGCCGACGCGATGGTGTGGCCGATGGTGCCGGCCGGGCTGAGCAACGACGAGATCCTGGTGGCCCGCGCCCAGCGGCCCGTGTGGGACGGGACGTCGGTCTGATGAGCACGCACACGCTCTCGGTCCTCGTGGAGAACCGCTCCGGCGTCCTCGCCCGGGTCGCCTCGCTCTTCAGCCGCCGCGGCTTCAACATCGACTCACTCGCCGTCGGTCCCACCGAGGACCCGCTCGTGTCGCGGATGACGATCGTCGTCTCGGTCGACGGGGCCCCGCTGGAGCAGGTCACCAAGCAGCTCAACAAGCTCATCAACGTGCTCAAGATCGTGGAGCTCGACGACGACGCCAGCATCGGGCGGCAGCTCGCCATGGTCAAGGTGCGGGTCGACGCGGGCACCCGTACCCATGTCTTGGAGATCGTCGAGCTCTTCCGCGGCAAGGTCGTCGACGTGAGCGCCGACAGCCTGGTCATCGAGGCGACGGGTACGCGTGCGAAGGTGGCCGCGCTCGTCGCCAACCTCGAGCCCTACGGCATCCGCGAGCTCGCCCAGTCCGGTGTCGTCGCGCTGTCGCGCGGTGCACGCGCCATCACCAGCAGCAGCACCCCCGCGCTGCGGGCCGTCTGAGAGGGACACGTGACTACTACTGCAGGACCGCACATCAGCTACGACGAGGACGCCGACCTGAGCCTCGTCCAGGGGCGCACCGTCGCCGTGCTCGGGTACGGCAGCCAGGGCCACGCGCACGCGCTCTCGCTGCGCGACTCGGGGGTCGACGTGCGCGTCGGCCTGCTCGAGGGCAGCAAGAGCCGGGCCGCCGCCGAGGCCGAGGGACTGCGCGTCGTGACGCCCGCCGAGGCTGCCGCCGAGGCCGACCTCATCATGATCCTTGCGCCGGACACGGTGCAGCGCAGGCTCTACGCCGACGACGTCGAGCCCAACCTCGAGCCGGGTGACGCCCTCTTCTTCGGCCACGGCTTCAACATCCGGTACGACCTGATCAAGCCTCCGGCTGGTGTCGACGTGGCGATGGTCGCCCCGAAGGGGCCCGGCCACCTGGTCCGTCGCGAGTACGTCGCCGGCCGCGGCGTGCCCGTGCTGGTCGCGGTCGAGCAGGACGCCAGCGGGCAGGCATGGGAGCTCGCGCTGTCCTATGCCAAGGGCATCGGCGGCACCCGCGCGGGGGCCTTGCGCACCACCTTCACCGAGGAGACCGAGACCGACCTCTTCGGCGAGCAGGCGGTGCTCTGCGGCGGTGCCTCGGCGCTGGTGCAGGCCGGCTTCGAGACCCTCGTCGAGGCGGGCTACCAGCCGGAGGTCGCCTACTTCGAGTGCCTGCACGAGCTCAAGCTCATCGTCGACCTGATGTACGAGGGCGGCATCTCCAAGATGCGGTGGTCGATCAGCGACACCGCGGAGTACGGCGACGTCACCCGCGGCCCGCGCGTCATCACCGACACGACCAAGGCCGAGATGCGTACGATCCTGGGCGAGATCCAGGACGGCACCTTCGCCCGCGAGTGGGTCGCCGAGGACGACGAGGGCCGTACGCACTTCACCGCCCTGGTCGAGGCCGGCGAGCAGCACCCGATCGAGCAGGTCGGCGCCCGCCTCCGTCCGCTCTTCGGCTGGATCGCCGAGGGTCGCTAGCCGGTCAGGGAGCGCTGAGCGCGCTGACGGGGGCGAGGGGTACGAGCCCCGCCGCCCTCGCCGCGAGGTGGGGGTCGACCGTGATGAGGGCGTCGGCCTGCAACCTCGCCAGCGCGATGTGCTCGGCGTCGCGCGTGGAGAGCCACCCCTGCTCCTGCGCGAGCCGCCACGCGGCGCGGCGGGAGGACCGGTCGCCGAGCAGCCGCACCTTCATCTCGGTGAGGCGCTCGTGGTGCTGCAGCGCAGCCCCTTCCGTCAGCTCGCCGCGCCGCACGAGGTCGTAGAGCAGCGCCAGCGCGTCGGAGCGCAGCCCGCTCGGCGCCACGAGCCGGTGCGCCGGGTGGACGGCCAGCCCGTCGGTGACGAGCCGGAGCACCGTGCTGGCGTCGATCGTGAAGCGGGTCACCCGGCGACTGTGCCAGCCCCCGTCCGGGAGCCCCGGCCCGCGTTGGTGCGCCTCCGTGGCGCAGCAGGGCGAGCGGGGGCTCATCGCCGGCCGCCCGAGCGGTGCCGGCTGTCCCGCGCACGAGCGCGGACGCGCCTACGGTCGCGGGACCCGTCGGCCCGCGGCGGTGAGCGGAGGCGCTGCCATGACCAGCCGACTGTCCACGGCGCGGCGACTGTCCAGGACCGTCCGCGCGGCCGCTGCCGTCGGGGGGCTGCTGCTCGTCACGGGCACCAGCGCCGGGGCCGCCGCGGCCCCCGTACCCGGATCGGTCACCGAGTACTCCGCCGGCCTGTCGCCCGCGAGCAGCCCGTACGGCATCACGACGGGGTCCGACGGCGCGCTCTGGTTCCCCGAGCTGACCGGCAACCGCATCGGCCGGATCACGACGGCCGGGGCCATCACCGAGCTCTCCGCGGGCATCACGCCGGCCAGCGAGCCGGGCTTCGCACCGACCCTCGGCCCCGACGGCAACGTGTGGTTCCCCGAGCTCGGCGGCAGCCGGGTCGGGCGGATCACCCCGGCCGGGGTGGTGACGGAGCTCAGCACCGGCATCAGGCCGGCCTCCAACCCCTCGGGCATCGTCACCGGCTCCGACGGCAACCTCTGGGTCGGGCTGGCCGGCGCTGATGCCGTCGGGCGCGTCACCCCGCAGGGCGCCATCACCATCTTCACCGCCGGCATCACCCCGGGGTCGGGGCCGGCCCTGGTGACGCTGGGCAGCGACGGCAACGTGTGGTTCGGCGAGTTCACCGGCTCGCGCATCGGGCGCATCACGCCGGCCGGGGTCGTCACCGAGTTCAGCCAGGGCGTGACGGCGATGAGCATGCCCGCCTTCCTCACCACCGGCTCCGACGGGAACGTCTGGTTCACCCAGGAGGGCTCCGGTCAGGTCGGGCGCATCACGCCGGCCGGGGTCGTCACCGAGTTCGACGTGCCGACCTCCGGTCCGACCGACCGCCCCGACCCCGATGGCATCACCCTCGGCCCTGACGGCAACGTCTGGTTCTCGATCCGCGGCGACGACGAGCTGGGCCGCATCACCCCGGCGGGGGTCATCACGACCTTCGGCGGGATCACTGCGGGTGGCAAGCCCACGGGCATCACGACCGGGCCGGACGGCAGCCTGTGGTTCACCGAGCTGAGCGGTCGGATCGGGCGCCTGTCCTTCCTCCCGGCAGCGGACCCGGCGGCTGCGCTGCCCGAGGCGCCGCTGCCCGTCGCGCTCGTCGTCGTCGCGCTGCTCGTGGCGGCCGGCACCGCAGCCCGGGGCCGACACCGGCGCGCATGAGCGCGGTCGTCCTGGTCGAGCAGGCCGCGGGCTGGCCGGAGCGCTACGTCGAGGAGCGCGCCCGGCTCACGGCCGTGCTGGCGCCGTGGCTCGCTGCGGCCGTGGAGGTCGAGCACATCGGCTCGACGGCCGTGCCCGGGCTGGGCGGCAAGCCCTCCCTCGACCTGATGGCCGGGGTGCGGTCGCTGGACGAGGCGCGCGATGCCGTCGTCCCGCTCTTCGCCGACGGCTGGGTGCACGACCCGCACCGCCCCGATGCCCTGCACTTCACGCTGCACCGAACCGGGGCGGGTGCCGCCAACCTGCACCTGAGCGAGCCGGGCAGCGCACTGTGGGTGGAGCGGCTCGCCTTCCGTGACGCGCTGCGCGGGGACCCGGCGCTGGCCGCCGACTACACCGCTGAAGCGGGCGCTCGCCGGGGAGGGGCTCGCCGCCTACACCGCCGGCAAGCGCGAGCTGGTGGCGGGAGCGCTGGCGCGCAGCGCGATCGCACTGCCACCACCCCGCCCCGCGGGCTACGACGGACCCGCGCTGGCCGCCGCGCTCGTCGCCCAGTGGCAGCTCCTCGCCCTGCACGCCCCGACGCTCGAGCTCGCCGCGCCGACCCGCGTCACCGGCTGGCGCAACTCGGAGGTGTTGGCCACCTCACGCTCCAGCCGGGCCTGCTCGTGCGCTTCCTCGCCGCCGTTGACCCCGGCGAGGTGACCGGTGACCTCGCCACCAACCTCGTCGGCACGCGCCGCCTCGCTGAGGCGATCGACACCGCTGCAGGGGGCGATCACCCTCGACGCCTACCTGCGGACCCGCTGCGTCGAGGCGGTCGTGCACGGCGGTGACCTCGTCCCGCCCCTCTCCTCGCACCCCGCCGCCCTGGCGGTGGCCGTTGAGGCGCTGACCGCCGTGCTGCACCGCCGGGCCCCCACGGCCACGCCGACGCCGACGGACCCGCTGGGCTGGGTGGAGGCCGCGACTGGTCGTCGGGCTGCCCCGCCCTCGATCGCGGGACTGCTCCCGCTGACCTCCTGAGCGCGCCGGTCCGGCCCGCTCACCGCTGCCCTCAGTACGGTGCCGACAGCGGCACCAAAGAGGGGAAGCGCCGCACGTTGCGGGTCCAGAGCTGGGCCGACCGCAGGCTCGTCGTCGCCGCGATGACGTGGTCCACGAGATCGATGACCGCATGGGAGCGTCGGTAGCGCTCGGCCAGGTCGCCGGCCGCCTCCGCGACCGCGGTGTCGACGTCCAGCCACTCGACCAGCGCCGCGAGGTCTGCCCACCGCTCACGCTGGCGCGCCGGCAAGCCGCGGCGGACCTCGACGCGGGTGAGCACGCAAGCGAGGACGCGGGCGTCGGACGAGAGCAGTGCTCCCAGCGCGGCCGTAGCGGGCTGGTGGCCGCGCAGGTGGTCGATGAAGACCGACGTGTCGAGCAGCACCGGCGCCTGTCCGGGTCGCCTCACGGCCGGGCGGCCAAACGGTCCCACCGTGCGCCCGTGCGCACCTGATCTACGTAATCGGCGCCCTCGCCGGCCTCGGGCCAGCAGCCGGCGGTGGCGGCGAGCGCCGCGCTGACCTCGCGCGGGTCACGCGCAGCCCCGAAGCGAGCGCGCACAGCAGCGCGGACGAGGCCCCCCATGCTCACGCCGGTCTGCCGTGACTCGGCGAGCAGAGCGGCGTACTGCCGGTCCTCGAGCACGACCTGCATGCGGTGCGACATGAGGTAACGTTACATCGGTTACAGAAGGCCATCCGGTGCCGGCAGGAGAAGCCGCAACGCCGTCGAAACCTGTCGCCTATGACCCAGATCACACACCTACCCCGGCGCCGGGCCCGAGCGGCCACGGCAGCCACGGCGGCCCTGCTCGGCGCCGGGCTCGTCGTACCCATCGCCGGCGCGGCCTCCGCCAGCCCGGGCGACGTCGCCATCACCGTGCTCTCCGGCCGGGCCGACCTCGTCTCCGGGGGCGATGCGCTCCTGCGCGTCTCGCTGCCGGCCGGGGCCACCGGCCTGCGCGTGACGGCGGGCTCCCACGACCTGACCAGCGCCTTCGGCACGGCCGACGACGGTACGACCGAGGGGCTGGTCGACGGGCTCGCCGTCGGGAGCACGGTCGTCACCGCGACGGTCGACGGCGCCCGCGGCGCGCGGATCACGCTGGTCGACCACCCGATCGGCGGCCCGACCTTCTCAGGGCCGCAGGTCCAGCCCTGGGCGTGCCAGGCAGGCGCGACCGACGCGCAGTGCGACGCGGCGACGGTGGTCTCGTACAAGTACGAGCCGGTCGGCACGACGACGCTGCAGAGCTACGACCCGGGCAACCCGCCGCCCTCGACCGCGATCGCCAGGGCGACGACCGACACGGGTACGACCGTCCCCTTCATCGTGCGCGAGGAGACCGGGTACAGCGACCGTGACCAGTTCGCCACCGCGGTGCTCGACCAGCCGGCGATGCCGTGGACACCGCTGCACGAGCAGCCGCAGTGGAACCAGAAGCTCGTGCTGACCCACGGGGCGAGCTGCGACACGACCTACGGCGTCGGCACGGCCCCGTCGGTCGAGGACACCAACCTGCTCGGGCACGGTTACGTCCTGGCCAGCCACGCCCTCGACAACGCCGGGCACAACTGCGACATCGCCACCGAGGCGGAGTCGCTCGTCATGACCAAGGAGCACGTCGCCAAGACCTACGGCGCGGTCAAGTGGACGATCGGGTCGGGCTGCTCGGGAGGCTCCCTGGTGCAGCAGCAGGTCGCCAACGCCTACCCCGGCGTCTACCAGGCGATCACCCCGCAGTGCAGCTTCACCGACGCCTGGTCCTCCTCGATGGAGTACGAGGACTACGTGATGCTGCTGGCCTTCTTCAAGGACGCCACGCGGAGCGGTACGGACGCCTACGGCCCCAGCCAGATCCAGTCGATCATCGATCACCCCAACCCAGGGAACCCAGCCACCTTCACGACCGCCATCCCGAACTCGGGCGCGGCGAACAGGCCGTGCCCGTCGGTCCCGGCGAGCCAGGTCTACAACGCCCAGACGAACCCGGGCGGGGTCAAGTGCACCCTGCAGCAGTACGAGGTCAACATCTTCGGGACCAAGGCGGACGGCTTCGCGAACCGACCCTTCGACAACGTCGGCATCCAGTACGGCCTGGCTGGTGTGCTCGACGGGACGCTGTCGCCGCAGCAGTTCGCCGACGTCAACGGCAAGATCGGCGGCTTCGACGAGGCTGGCGCGATCGAGACGACGGCCCGAGCCGCGGCCGACGACCTGGGGCTGCAGCGGGTGTACAGCAGCGGCGCGGCCGACACCGCGAGCAACCTCAACAACGTCGCCATCATCGACCTGCGAGGCCCGGACAACGGCTCCTTCCACGACGTCTACCGGACCTACGCGATGCGGGCGCGGCTCCTGCGCAACTTCGGCACGGCCGCCAACCAGGTCCTCTGGCGCGGGCAGGTCGACGTGACCGGCGACGTCAACTTCGTGGACCAGTCGGTTGTCGCCGCCGACCGGTGGGTCGCGGCCTTCGAGGCGGACACCCGCTCGGTCCCGCTCTCCCAGAAGATCATCGAGGACAAGCCGACCGCCCTCACCGACCGGTGCACGAACGGCGCCGGGACTGCGGCGCCGGCCGAGACGTGCGACGCGACTGTCGTGGCGTACGGCACCCCGCGGATGGCCGCTGGCATGCCGCTCGCCGACGACACGCTGAAGTGCCAGCTGAGACCTCTGTTGCGCAGCGACTATGGCGCGGTCACCTTCACGGACGCGCAGTGGGCGGAGATCCAGTCCGCCTTCCCGACCGGGGTGTGCAACTACAACGCGGCGCCGGTCGACTTCCGCCCGACGACGCCATGGCTCGAGTACAGCATCGTCGGGGGCAGGCCGCTCGGCGCCGACCCGGTCTCGGTCCCCACCAGCGCTTCCGACACGACACCGGGTGCAGCGCTGCCCGAAGCCCCCTACGCGGCGTTGCTGCCGGTGCTCGGGCTGGGTGCCGCAGCCGTCGTGGTCCTGCGTCGGCGCCGCCGCGGCTGATCTGGCCACCGCACGCGGCGCGCCCCTGTCGAGAGGTGACCTCTCGACAGGGGCGCGTGCCGTGCGAGCGCGGGCTCAGACCTGGACCGTCACCGTCGTCATCGTCTTGGGGTGCACGTACACACCGGAGTGCTTGACGATGCGGTTCCCGAAGTAGGACCACACGACGTAGGGCTGGTTGCTGGCCAGCGCGGGGACCAGGTACGAGCCGTCGCCCTGGGCGCGGCCGATGCCCCAACCCTGCAGGCGGACGAGGTTCTTGCCGGTGCTGTACGCGTACACGTGGTCGGCGCCCACCAGGTGGCCGTTGTGCACGAGCCGCATCTTGATCGAGCCGGTGCTGCCGCCGAAGGCCTTGGTCGTCGGCGCGGTGATGCTGACCGTGGTGGTGCCGCTGTGCAGCGGGAGGGCGCGGACGTTGCTCTGGCCGTACTTGGTGTCGTCCAGCGGACCGGCGCACATCAACCCGCAGGGGGAGCCGTTGAAGCTGCGCGGGTAGGTCTCGATCCAGACGTTGGTCACGGCGGCGGGGATCCCGGTGATCCGGAAATGGGTGGTGGTGACGCCCTCGTCCTTGGCCGGGATGTACTTGGACGCCGCGCTCGTCATCGGCGTGCCGGCCGGCGCGCCGCGGCCGCTGATGTAGTGGTTGAGCTGGACCACGGTGCTGTACCCCGTGGTCACGCAGCCGGTGTCGAGATTGATCTTGCGCCCGTGGCTGTCCAGCATGTCGAACCCGATGGTGGCGTTCAGGGCGAGCCCGTCCTGCCCGGTGAGGGTGCCCGCGAGCACGCGTCCGGTGTTGGCCGAGCAGCTGCCGCTCGACCCACCGGCGGACGATCCGAAGGAGGGGTTGCCGGACACGCCGCTCCCGGCGGAGGCGACACCGGCACCGGCCAGGGTCGCGGCGGTGGCGAGGGCGAGGACGGCGCTCAGACCACCCAGACGGTGGCGGAGCTGGCGGGGACGACGGGTCACGGGATCTCTTCCGACTCGGGGGTGGCGGCGCCGGTGCGCGGTCTGCTCCGGCTCCTTCACTGCTTCGACGGGGCGGCCGCCCGGATGAGCCCGCCACCAGGGTGAACGCAGCGGGGCAAGGGCTGCGTTGCGCACCGTACGGGTCATCTCGGGCTGGCCCGTGGTGACCAGGCGCTCACAGCAGCGCCGAGAGCCGGCCGAGCAGCACCGTGCCGGGCGGCGCCTGCACTGCCCCCGCGGCGCGGTGCACCACGAGGCCGACCAGGCGGACGGTGCCGGTGAAGCGGGGGAGCGAGGCGTCGAGGCGCACCCAGCCGCTGGCGGTGACCGCCCCGAGGCCGACCGTGTGGCGGTGCCCCGAGCCGTCGACGACGACGCCCTGCACGTCGTGGTGCCGGCCGTCGCCACGGACCCAGAGCGCGAGGCGCGACGTGCCGGCGGGCAGCGCGACCGGCTGCTTCGGGCGGACGGACGCCACCCCCGTCGCCGGCAGCGCCAGCCGGCGCGCCAGCGGCCCGTGCGCGGCGTCGACCCGTTGCACGTCCGACCGACCACCGAGCACGGACCAGCCGCCCCCGCCGGGCGCCGACAGTGCGACGTCGCGGTAGCCGTTGCGCACAGTGAGGTAGGTGTGCACGCCGCCGGCCACCAGCGTGACCGTGCTGACGGCGCCGGCGGTCCCCGGGCGCGCGGTGAGCACCAGGCTGCCGTCGCCGCCGACTGAGCTGTGCACCAGGGCCGGGTCGGCGGTCACCGAGATGTCGAGCCCGTCCACCGGGGCGGAGGCACCGTCGGCGGTCGAACCCACCGGGTGCAGCGTCACCGAGTGACCCGGCTCGATCCGCTGGTCCGGCAGGCTCTGCAGCCGGGCGATCGGTGCCAGCACACGCACCGGCGGACCCTGCACGGTCGTCCCGTCGGCGAGCGTCGCGTCGAGCAGGTCGAAGCCGGTGTCGCCGGCGCGCAGCGCGAGCGGCACACCGGGGACCGCCGTCAGCTTGTCGTGCACCGAGCCGACCGACACCGCTCGGCTGGTGACCGGCGCCGGGCCGTACCACTGGTCGTACCCGCGCAGCGCGACCCGCCGGGTGAAGCCGGGGAAGACCGCACCGGAGTCCGGTTGGACGTCGACCCCGGCCAGCCGGCCGTCGCCGCGAGGGACGAAGATCCCCACCCCGACGGGTACGGGGCGCTCGAAGCCGTCCTCCTGCCCCCCGACCTGCCGGGCCGCGGCGGTGCCGCGCGCGCGGGCCAGCAGCGTCGTCGAGCCACCGCCGTCGAGGAGCACGCCGTCGGTGGCGCCCAGCGCCGCCAGCTCGTCGGCGACCTCGTTGGCACCGTGCCCGACGCTGCCCGCGTCGCGCTGCACGGTGAGCAGGTAGAGCCGGCGCCCACCATCGGACCACCCGAGCGCGGTCCGCGCCGCGTGTGCGTCGGAGTCGTCCGGCGGTGCGGCGTGCAGCGACCGGCCGCCCGAGACGAGCGGCAGACCGACCCCCAGTGCCCACGAGTACGACGGGATCCCGCCCTCGGTGCGCACCGAGACGGCATCCCCGACGTGGCTGCCCGTCGGCAGCTTGGCGATGCTGGTCCACCGGCCGCGACCGGCGAGCAGCAGCCCGCCCGGCGGCACCCGTTGGCCGCCGAGCCGCTTCGACGTCGCGACCACGCGGCCGTGCCGGTCGACGACGGCGACCACCCAGCCGCCCGCGGCGGCCACCCCGCGGCCGCCCCAGCGCCCGTCGAAGACGGCCACCGCATCGCGGCCGGCCGGTACCGGGCCGAGGTCGGAGTTCAACGCATCGAGCGGGACCGGCTTGCCGCTGGCCCACGTGGCGGTGCCCACCAGGTCGACCCGGCCGAGACGGACGAGGCCGTCGGTGCCCTGGCCGACGACGTTGGCCCCGACCCGGGTGGCCTTCACGACGCGGCCACCGCTGATGAGCGGACCCTGGGGGGCCTGCGTACCCCCGATCGCGTAGTAGTCGCCGTTGACCCCGGCGACCGCGCCGCTGCTGGCCACCCGCTGGGCGATCGGCGCGATGTCGGTGACGGCGCCCAGCAGCAGACCGGCGCGCACGCCCGGCCGGGTGAGGTCGGCCGTGACCAGGCTGCTCTGCGCAGCTCCCCGCACCGTCGGCGACTCGTACCCGGTGAGGTCGACGCCCGGCGCGACCGACTCCTCGTCGGTCTGCAGGTAGCTCGACGGGTCGAGCAGCGGGTTGGCGCCGCGTGTCGGTGTCCCAGCGAGCGAGGCGCCGGCCGCGGTGACGAGCACGACGGCACCGGCGACGAGGGGGCGGGTCAGGCGCATGGGGCTCCCGGAGTGGCGCGGGTTCGGGTGGGCGGGCAGGTGGTCAGGAGCGGGCGCCATCCCACCACGCCACTCCTCGGCCAGGTGCGGCTGGCGCCTGAGTGTCGGGGCCCGCCTGCCATCGGCCGGCGGTGGTCGCCCGTTGCAGGCACCTAGGCTCGACACGTGTCGAGCTCTCCCTCCCGCCCTGTCGTGCTCGTCGCCGAGGAGCTGTCCCCCGCGGGCCTCGAGCAGCTCGCCGCCGACCTCGAGGTGCGCCACGTCGACGGGGCCGACCGGGCCGCGCTGCTGCCGGCGCTGGGCGACGTCGACGCGGTGATCGTCCGGTCGGCGACGCAGATCGACGCGGAGGCGCTGGCCGCCGCCCCGCGGCTCAAGGTGGTCGCGCGCGCCGGCATCGGCCTCGACAACGTCGACGTGCCCGGTGCGACGGCCCGCGGCGTGATGGTCGTCAACGCGCCCCAGTCCAACATCATCAGCGCGGCGGAGCAGGCGATCGCGCTGCTGCTCGCGGCCCTGCGGCACACCGCGACGGCCAACGCGTCGCTCAAGTCGGGGGAGTGGAAGCGCGCCCGCTTCACCGGTATCGAGCTCTCCGGCAAGACGGTCGGCGTGGTCGGGCTGGGCCGCATCGGCATCCTCGTCGCCCAGCGGCTGTCCGCCTTCGGCGTGACCCTCGTGGCGTACGACCCCTACGTCGCCCCGGCGCGCGCCGCCCAGCTCGGTGTGCGGCTGCTCCCGCTGGACGAGCTGCTGGCCACCGCCGACATCATCACGATCCACCTGCCCAAGACCAAGGAGACGGCCGGGCTGATCGGCGCCGCCGAGCTCGCTCGCACCAAGCGCGGTGTCGTGATCATCAATGCGGCGCGGGGCGGGCTGGTCGACGAGCAGGCGCTGGCTGACGCGATCGGCTCCGGCCAGGTCGCCGCCGCCGGCATCGACGTCTTCGCTACGGAGCCGACCACCTCCTCGCCGCTGTTCGGCTACGACCAGGTCGTCGTGACCCCGCACCTCGGCGCCTCGACCGAGGAGGCGCAGGAGAAGGCCGGGCTCGCCGTGGCGCGCTCGGTGCGGCTGGCGCTGACCGGTGAGTTCGTCCCCGACGCGGTCAACGTGCAGGCCGGCGGTGTGGTCGCCGAGGAGGTGCGACCGACGCTGCACCTCGTGGAGGGGCTGGGGCAGCTGCTCACCGGGCTCGCCGGTGGGCTGGTCTCCTCGCTGACCGTCGACGTGCGCGGTGAGGTGGCCGCCCACGACGTGACGGTGTTGCGCCTCGCCGCCCTACGCGGGCTCTTCGCCGCGCTGGTCGAGGACCCGGTGAGCTACGTCAACGCGCCGCTGCTGGCGCAGGAGCGAGGCGTCGAGGTCGACCTGAGCACCAGCCCCGACTCACCGGACTTCCGCTCGCTGCTGACCTTGCGAGGTGTGCTCCCGGACGGCACCGCGGTCAGTGTCTCCGGGACCCTCTCCGGACCCCGGATGGTGGAGAAGGTCACCGCCATCGACGGCTTCGACGTCGACCTCGTCCCGACCGCCCACCTCGTCTTCCTCCGGTACGCCGACCGGCCCGGCGTCGTCGGCGCGGTCGGCGGCCTGCTCGGGGGGAGCGGTGTCAACATCGCGGCGATGCAGGTGGCGCGCGACGCCGCCGGTGCTGAGGCGCTGATGGCCCTCACCGTCGACGATGCCGTGCCCGCCGCTGTGCTCGCCGAGATCGGCGCCACCCTGCCCGCCACCGTGCGCTCGGTCGACCTCGTCGACTGAACCGCTGCTCCGGCACGGGCTGCGCCGCGTTACGGTTGCGGCATGCGCAGCGGACTCCTCCTCCGCTGCCGCGGCGGGGCCTGACAGCAGGCCGGCACCCCGCCGCGGTGGTCTGCGAGCGCCGGTGCCCGCCCACCCGTCAGGAGCCGTCGCCATGAGCAGCACCACGTCAGGACCCGTCAAGCGCCTGCCCGCCGGCAAGTACCGCCCCGCACCCACCGTCGACATCCTCGACCGCGCGTGGCCGTCGCGCACGCTGACCGCGCCGCCCACCTGGTGCTCTGTCGACCTGCGCGACGGCAACCAGGCGCTCATCGACCCGATGACCCCGGACCGCAAGCGGCGCATGTTCGAGCTGCTCTGCCGCATGGGTTTCAAGGAGATCGAGGTCGGCTTCCCGGCCGCGAGCCAAACCGACCACGACTTCGTGCGCGAGCTGGTCGAAGGCGGGCTGATCCCCGACGATGTACGCATCCAGGTGCTGACCCAGGCCCGCGACGAGCTGATCGAGAAGACCTTCGAGGCCGTGCGCGGGTCCGACAAGGTCGTCATGCACCTCTACAACTCGACCTCGGCGCTGCAGCGGCGCGTCGTCTTCGAGACCGACGTCGATGGCATCACCGACATCGCGGTGCAGGGCGCGCGGGTCGTGCGCAAGCTCGCCGACGAGGCACCCGACACCGACTGGCGCTTCGAGTACTCCCCTGAGTCCTTCACCGGCACCGAGCTCGACGTCGCTCTGCACGTCTGCCACGCGGTCATGCACGTCTGGGAGCCGACACCCGAGCACCCCGTCATCCTCAACCTGCCGGCGACCGTGGAGTGCTCCACCCCCAACGTCTACGCCGACTCGATCGAGTGGTTTGCGCGCAACGTGCGCGACCGGGACAGCGTGGTGCTGAGCCTGCACCCCCACAACGACAGGGGTACGGCCGTCGCCGCCGCCGAGCTGGGCATGCTGGCGGGCGCCGATCGGGTCGAGGGCACCCTCTTCGGCAACGGCGAGCGCACCGGCAACGTCGACATCGTGACGCTCGCTCTCAACCTCATGTCCACCGGCGTCGACCCCGGCCTCGACCTCACCGACATCGACGAGGTGCGCCGCGTCGTCGAGCACTGCAACCAGCTGTCGGTGCACGAGCGCCACCCGTACGGCGGTGACCTCGTCTACACGGCCTTCAGCGGCAGCCACCAGGATGCGATCAAGAAGGGCTTCGCCTGGCGCGAGGGCGATCTGGCCGCCGCCGCCGAGCGGGGGGAGCCGGCCGACGGCGTCGAGTGGGCCGTCCCGTACCTGCCGATCGACCCGGCGGACGTCGGCCGGTCCTACGAAGCCGTGATCCGGGTCAACTCCCAGTCAGGCAAGGGCGGGGTGGCCTACCTCATGAAGGCGGAGCACCGGCTCGACCTCCCCCGGCGGCTGCAGATCGACTTCAGCCAGGCGGTGCAGCGGCGCACCGACGCGCAGGGCGGCGAGGTGACCGCCGCGGAGCTCTGGTCGGCCTTCTCCGCCGAGTACCTCGCCGAGGGCGGGGAGCACGGCCTCAGCGCGTACTCCCTCACCGATGACGGTCTGGTGCTGACCCTGCCGGACGGGCGCCGGCTCACCGGTCGCGGCAACGGGCCGATCGCGTCGCTGTGCGACGCGCTGGCCGCCGACGGTGCCGACGTACGCGTGCTCGACTACGCCGAGCACGCGCTCGGCGGCGGGGAGGACGCGCGCGCCGCCGCCTACGTCGAGGCGGCGGTCGACGGGCGGGTGCTGTGGGGCGTCGGGATCGACGCCAACATCGTCACCGCGTCGCTGCGGGCCGTGCTCTCGGCGCTGGCGCGGGCCCGGCGGGTGCCGGTGGCCGGCTGAGCGGGCCGGTCGCCTCCGCCGGCCCCGCGAGGGGCAGCGAGAGCACCAGCGTCGCGCCGCCGAGCCGCCCGTCGCGCACCGTCACGTCGCCGCCGTGCGCCCGCGCGGTCGCCCGCGCGATGGCGAGCCCCAGCCCGGTGCCCCCGATGTCACGGCTGCGCGCGTCGTCCAGCCGGGTGAAGCGGTCGAAGACGCGCTCGCGGTCCTCGAGGGCGATGCCGTGCCCGTCGTCGCTCACCAGCACCTTGGCCAGCCGCCCGGCAGCGCAGGCGGTCACCTCGACCCTGCCCTGGGCGTGCCGCTCGGCGTTGGCGCGCAGGTTGCCGAGCGCGCGGCGCAGCGCTGCTGCGTCACCGCGGACCGGCAGCGGCGGCCCGTCGGCGTCGGCCAGCACGGTGAGGTCGACCAGCTCCTCGCCGGCCGGTGCAGCCGCGTCGAGGCGCGCCAGGACGAGCAGGTCGTCGACCAGGCGGGCCATCCGGCGGACCTCGGCGAGCCCGTCCGTCGCCGTCTGCGCCCAGGGCTCGGCATTGGGGTGAGCAAGCGCGACCTCGAGCGAGACCTGCAGCGAGGTGAGCGGAGAGCGCAGCTCGTGTGCCGCGTCGTCGAGCATGCGCCGCTCGCGGGCGCTCGCCTCGGCCAGGCGCGCCAGCATGGTGTTGAGGGTGTCGGCGAGCCGGTGCACCTCGTCGTGCGCGAGTGGGACGGGGAGCGGGGGGTCGCGCGCCTCGCGCAGCCGCTCGGCCGCCGAGCGCAACGCCTCCACCGGGCGGAGCGCCGAGCCGACGAGCAGCCAGGTGGCGAACCCGACGAGGAGCACGCTCGCCGGCACCCCCACCAGCAGACCGAGGCGCAGCGCGCGCAGCACGCGGAAGACATCGTGCAGGGGCACCGCCGTCAGCACCGTCACCGGCTGCCCGCGCAGACGCGCGTCGAGCACGACGACCCGCTGCGCGCCCTCGTCGGGAGGTTCACCGACCTGGCGCGCGCGGCCGCGTGGGATGCGCTGTGCCGCAGCCGGGTCGATGAGCGGGAGGCTGCGGCTGACGCCCGGGCTCGCCGCGATCACCGCGCCGCCGCCGTCGAGCACCTGGCTCTGCACGGTCGTGTCCACCGGCAGCGGCAGCACCGACGGCAGCGTGTCGCCGTCAGCCAGTGCGGCGACCTGGCGCGCCGTCGCGGTGGCTGCCCGGTCCAGCTCGCCGAGCCGCGCCGAGGTGTAGGAACCCGCCAGGACGACCGCAGCCAGAGCGAGCCCCAGCGCACTGGTGAGGACCGCGACCGTCGTCAGCCGGGCGCGCAGGCCGCGCCGCCACCACCACCGCCGCAGCGGCGGGGCCGGGACCCTCATGACACGGGTACGCGGTACCCGCTGCCGCGCACGGTCTCCACCGCGTCCCGCCCCAGCTTGCGCCGCAGGTACCCGATGTAGACCTCGACGACGTTGAGATCGGTGTCGACCGGCGGCTCCCAGCCGCCCTCCCACACCGAGCCGTAGAGCTCGGACTTGCTCACGACGGCGCCGGTCGCCCTGAGCAGGTGCTCCAGCAGCGCGAACTCGCGAGCGGTCAGCTCGACCTCCGCACCGTCTCGGCGCACCCGGTGCTCGCGCGGGTCGAGCTCCACGCCGCCACCCGTGAGCACGGCGCCCGGCGAGGGGGCGGCCGCGGCACGGCGGGCCAGCGCCCGCAGCCGGGCGACCAGGACCAGGAAGGAGAACGGCTTGCAGAGGTAGTCGTCGGCGCCGAGGTCGAAGGCATCCGCCTCGTCGTGCTCACCGTCCTTGGCGGTGAGCATGAGCACCGGCACGGTCGAGCCGGTGGCGCGCAGCCGGCGCAGGGCTTCGTACCCGGACAGGCGCGGCAGCATGATGTCGAAGACGACGACGTCGTGGCGCCCCGCACGGGCCAGGGCGAGGCCGGCGACCCCGTCGCTGGCCACCTCCACGGTGAAGCCCTCCGCCGTGAGCCCGCGGCGCAGCGAGGCCACCAGCCGGGCCTCGTCGTCGACGAGCAGGACGTGCACCCGTCGAGTCTGCTGCGCCGGTGGCGGTGCTCTCAGGGCGGTCTCAGCGCCGGCGAGGCAGGGTGGGGACATGCCAACCCCCTCCCCCCGCACCCTGCGCCGCGCGCTCCCCGCCGGCGTTGCCGTGGCGGTCGCCGCCGCGGTCGCCGTCCCCTCCATCGCCTCGGGTGCCGACGCCCCCCGGCTCCCCGCGCGCTCCGCGGCCCAGCTGCTCGCCGCGGTCGAGCAGACCGACTTCCAGGCGCTGTCCGGCACGGTGGTCTCGACGGCCCGCCTCGGGTTGCCTGCCCTGCCGTCCGCGTCGACCAGCGGCGGCAGTGCCGACGCGCTCGGGATGCTGACCGGCTCGCACACGCTGCGCGTGTGGGTCGACGGTGACCAGCGCCAGCGCCTCGCCCTGCTCGACAGCCAGGCCGAGACCGATGTCGTGCACTCGGGGCGCCAGCTCTGGACCTTCGCGAGCGCCACCGGAGCCGTGAGCCACACCTCCCTCCCGGCGGAGCGCGCCGGTGAGCGACCGGCGGCCCCCGAGGCGGCGCTGACCCCGCAGCAGGCGGCCGAGAAGGCGCTTGCCGCGATCGACCCGAGCACCGCGGTCACCGTCGACCGGACCGCCAAGGTTGCCGGGCGCTCCGCGTACCAGCTGGTGCTCACGCCGCGTGACGCCAGCTCGCTCGTCGGCAGCGTGCGGATCGCCATCGACTCCGCCACGTCACTGCCGCTGCGGCTGCAGGTCTGGCAGCGCGGCGTCGGCCTCAGCGGGCTGCCGGCCTACCAAGTGGGCTTCTCGGACCTGTCGCTGTCGACCCCGGCCGCGTCGACCTTCGCCTTCACCCCGCCCCGCGGCTCGACCGTCACGGAGCACACGCTCGATGGCACGACCCCGGGCGAGCACCTCGGTACGGCGCCGCGGGGCACCGCGTCCTACGTGCCGGAGCAGCCCACGGTCGTGGGCAGCGGCTGGAGCGCGGTCGCCGTCGTACGTGGGCTCGACCTGACCGGCAAGACCGGCAGCACCCTGCAGGAGGCCTCCACGCCGGTCGCCGGGAGTGGTCGGCTGGTCACCTCCGCGCTGGTCAGCGTGCTGGTGCGCGGGAGCACCGCCTACATCGGTGCGGTGACCCCGCAGCGTCTGCAGCAGGTCGCAGACTCGACCTCGTGACGGCACTGGAGACCCGGCCGCTCACGACCAGCCCCGCTGTTGCGCAGCCCGTGCTGCGCACCGCGGGGCTGACCAAGCGCTTCCGCAGCGGCCAGGTCGCGGTCGCCGGCATCGACCTGGAGGTCCCACCCGGAGCGGTCTACGGCTTCCTGGGCCCCAACGGCAGTGGCAAGACGACGACGATCCGGATGCTGCTCGGGCTCGTGCACCCGACCGCCGGCGAGATCGAGCTGCTCGGTCACCCGGTGCCCGAGCGGGTGGCCGACGCGCTACCGCTGGTGGGCGCCCTCGTCGAAGGACCCGCCTTCCACCCCTACCTGTCGGGGGTGGCCAACCTGCGCCGGCTCGACCTCGCCGACGCCACCGCGGACCCGCGGACGAGTCGTCACCGGATCGACGGGGCGATCGAGCGGGTGGGGTTGGGCAATGCCGCCGGCAAGCGCTACCGGCAGTACAGCCTGGGCATGAAGCAGCGGCTGGGCATCGCCGCCGCGCTGCTGCAACCGCGACGTCTGCTGGTGCTCGACGAGCCCACCAACGGCCTGGACCCGCAGGGCACGAGGGAGATCCGTACTTTGGTGCGCGAGCTGTCGAGCGAGGGCACGAGCGTCTTCGTCTCCTCGCACCTGCTCACCGAGATCGAGCAGATGTGCAGCCACGTCGGCATCATGAGCGCCGGCCGGCTGGTGATGCAGGGTCGCCTCGACGACCTCCGGGCAGCGCAGGCGGCCCGCGTGCGCGTCGAGACACCCGACCCGGCGGGCGCCGGCCGAGCGCTCGAACGGCTCGGCCTCACGGGCGTGCGGACCGACGAGGACGGCGCGCTGGCGGCACTCGGCGCCCTGCCTGCCGAGGAGGTCACCGTCGCCCTGGTGCAGGCCGGTGTCCCAGTGCGCGGGCTCGCGGTGCAACGCGCCGGGCTCGAGGAGCTCTTCGTCTCACTGACCGGGGAGGGTTTCGATGTCGCTCGCTGAGGCGGTCCGCGCCGAGCCTGCGCGCGTGCCGGCGGCGGTGGCTGCTCCGCCAGCCCGACCGGGTGCGCTTTCCCGCCTGGTCAGGGGTGAGCTCTCGCTCGTCTTCGGGCGCCGCCGCAACCGCATCCTGATGCTGCTGCTCGCGGCCGTCCCGCTGCTCGTCGGCATCGCGGTCAAGGTGAGCCCGCCGGCCGGTGCCGACGGCCCCGCCTTCATCAACCGCATCACGGGCAACGGGCTCTTCCTCGCCCTCACCGCCCTCGACGTCACCATCCCCATCTTCCTGCCGCTGGCCGTCGGCATCATCGCCGCCGATGCCATCGCGGGGGAGGCGGGCGTCGGCACGCTGCGGTACCTGCTCGTCGTCCCCGTCCGCCGGGGCCGGCTGCTGGTCGCCAAGGCGGCCGGCATCTCCGCGTACGCGGTGCTGGCCGTGCTGGCCATCGGGGTCGTGTCGCTGATCGCCGGTGCGGCGCTCTTCGGTACGACGTCCTTCACCCTGCTCGGCGGCCAGCAGGTCGGGCTCGCGCAGGCGCTGCTGCGCATCATCGCGGTGATGGCGTACGTGATCCTGTCGCTGTCCGGGCTGCTGGCCGTGGGTCTGCTGATCAGCACCCTCACCGAGGTGCCGGTCGCGGCCATGGCGAGCACCGTCGGCTTCGTCATCGTCGGCCAGGTGCTCGACGCACTGCCGCAGCTCTCAGCGATCCACGGCGCGATCCTCACGCACTGGTGGTCCGGGTTCGGTGACCTGCTGCGGGTCGGGCCCGACTACGCCTTGCTCGGAGAGCACCTGCTCGTGCAGGTCGCCTACGTGGCGCTGGCGGGGTCGTTGGTCTGGGCGCGCTTCGGCAACGCCGACATCACCAGCTGACGCCTCGGGCAGGATCACCCGTCGTGGGAGCGATCCGGCTGGCGGTCATCGGCGGCGACGGCATCGGGCCGGAGGTGGTCGCCGAGGGCCTCAAGGTCCTCCGTGCGGTGCACCCCGACGTCGACGTGACCGAGTACGACCTCGGCGCCCGGCGCTGGCACGCGACCGGGGAAGCGCTGCCCGACAGCGTGCTGGCCGAGCTGGGTGGGCACGACGCGATCCTGCTCGGTGCGGTGGGTGACCCATCGGTGCCCTCCGGCGTGCTGGAGCGAGGCCTGCTGCTGCGGTTGCGGTTCGCGCTCGACCACCACGTCAACCTGCGCCCCGTACGCCGCTTCGCCGGGGTCGCGCCGGTGCTCGCCGGCGACCCGGCGCTGGACATGATCGTGGTGCGCGAGGGAACCGAAGGGCCCTACGTCGGGGCGGGGGGGACGATCCGCGGCGGCACGCCGCACGAGATCGCGACCGAGGAGAGCCTCAACACCGCCTACGGCGTCGAGCGGGTCGCCCGGTACGCCTTCGCCCGCGCGGCCAGCCGGCCGCGGCGGCACCTGACCCTCGTCCACAAGGACAACGTCCTGACCCGGGCCGGTGCGCTGTGGCAGCGGGTCGTGCGCGAGGTGGCGGTCGACTTCGGGGACGTGACGCTGGCCTACAGCCACGTCGACGCCGCCGCCATGTTCTTCGTCAGCGACCCGGGGCGCTTCGACGTGATCGTCACTGACAACCTCTTCGGTGACATCCTCACCGACCTCGGGGCGGCCATCGGCGGCGGGATCGGGCTGGCGGCCAGCGGCAACCTCGACCCCTCGGGTGCGCACCCGGGCATGTTCGAGCCGGTGCACGGCAGCGCTCCCGACATCGCCGGGCAGCAGCGGGCCGACCCCACGGCGACCGTGCTGTCGGTGGCCCTGCTCCTGGAGCACCTCGGCCACCCCACCGAGGCGGCCCGTGTCGACGCCGCGGTCGTGGCCCGCCTCGCGGGTGCACCGGGACCAGCCGCGACCAGCGCAGTGGGCGACGAGCTGGCGGTGCTGGCCGCCGGCTGAGGCGGGTACGGCGCGGCTGCCACCCGCGCGACCTATCCTCGCGGCATGAGCGCGCTGACCATCGAGCACCGCCCGACGACCACCCCGGTCAGCGCCGAGGAGCGGGCCACCATGATGGCCGAGCCCGGCTTCGGCCGCATCTTCACCGATCACATGGTGACGGCGCGCTACACCCCCGAGCACGGCTGGCACGACGCACGGCTCGAGCCGTACGGCCCGCTGTCGATGGACCCGTCCACCTGCGTGCTGCACTACGGGCAGGCCATCTTCGAGGGGATCAAGGCCTACTGGCAGGAGCCCGACGGCGGGGTCGCGACCTTCCGCCCCACGGCCAACGCGGCGCGCTTCCAGACCAGCGCGGCGCGGCTGCAGATGCCGCTGCTGCCTGTGGAGCTCTTCCTCAGCTCGCTCGAGCACCTCGTCGAGACGGACCGGGCGTGGGTGCCGCCGGTCTACGGCCGCAGCCTCTACCTGCGCCCCTTCATGATCGCCACCGACCCGTTCCTCGGTGTGCGGCCGTCGCTGTCCTACCTCTTCCTGCTCATCGCCTCCCCGGTCGCGGCCATCTTCGCCCGGGGAGTGGAGCCGGTTGCGGTCTGGCTGTCCACCGAGTACGTCCGCGCCGCGCCGGGTGGCACCGGCGCCGCGAAGTGCGCGGGCAACTACGCCGGCAGCCTGCTCGCGCAGGCGCAGGCCGCGGAGCAGGGGTGCGACCAGGTCGTCTGGCTCGACGCGACCGAGCGCCGCTACATCGAGGAGATGGGGGGGATGAACATGTTCTTCGTGCTCCGCGACGGCGAGGAGACCACATTGGTCACCCCCGAGCTGACCGGCACGCTGCTGCCCGGCGTCACCCGCGACTCCGTGCTGGCCTTCGGCCTCGACCTGGGCATGAAGGTCGAGGAACGCCGCATCGACGTCGAGGAGTGGCGCGACGGGTGCGCCACCGGCCGCATCACCGAGACTTTCGCCTGCGGCACCGCGGCCGTCATCACCCCCATCGGCGAAGTGCGCTCAGCCGCCGGTGACTGGACCGTCGCCGACGGCCGGCCCGGCCCGGTCACTCTGCGGCTGCGCGAGTCCCTGCTCGACCTCCAGCACGGGCGGGTCGCCGACCCGCACGGCTGGATGCACCGCATCGGCGGCTGAGGTCGGTGCGGGCGGGCCGCCCATGACCACGCCGGCCTTCGACCCCGACCGGCTGCACGTCTACGACACGACGCTGCGCGACGGTTCCCAAGGCGAGGGCATGGCTTTCTCCGTCGAGGACAAGCTCGCGGTCGCGCGCCTGCTCGACGAGCTGGGGGTCGGTTACATCGAGGCCGGTTGGCCAGGCGCCAGCCCCAAGGACACCGAGGTCTTCCGCCGCGCCGCACAAGAGCTGCAGCTGAAGACATCCCGTCTGGTCGCCTTCGGTGCGACGCGCAAGGTCGGTGTCGCCGCCGACGACCCGCAGGTCCGCGCGCTGCTCGACTCCGCCGCCCCTGTCATCACGGTGGTCGCGAAGGCGCACGCCCGGCATGTCGAGCTCGCGCTGCGCACCACCCCCGACGAGGCGATCGCCATGGTGGTCGACACGGTCTGCTTGCTGGTCGCCGAGGGGCGGCAGGTCTTCGTCGACGCCGAGCACGCCTTCGACGGGTACGACGCCGACCCCGCCTTCACCACCGCCGTCGTCCAGGCGGCGAGCGAGGCCGGCGCGACGGCGGTCGTGCTCTGCGACACCAACGGAGGACAGCTGCCGTGGCAGGTGAGCGCCACCATCACCCGCCTGCTCGGCGCGACCGACGTCCGGCTCGGCATCCACTGCCACGACGACACCGGCTGCGCGGTCGCCAACACCCTCGAGGCGGTGCGCGCCGGCGCCAGCCACGTCCAGGGCTCCCTCAACGGGTACGGCGAGCGCTGCGGCAACGCCGACCTGGTGGCGGTCATCGCTGGGCTGCAGGCGAAGCAGGGCCTGCCGGTCCTGCCGCCCGGCCAGCTCGCCGAGCTGACCCGGGTGGCGCACGCCGTCGCCGCGGTGGCCAACCGGCCGCACCGCCGTCAGGCCGCGTACGCGGGTGCCAGCGCCTTCGCCCACAAGGCCGGCCTCCACGCGAGCGCGCTCAAGGTCGACGCGGACCTCTACCAGCACCTCGACCCGGCGGTCGTCGGGAACGAGATGCGGGTCCTGGTGAGCGAGCTGGCGGGCCGGGCGACGATCGAGCTCAAAGGTCGGGAGCTCGGGGTCCAGCTGGCGCCCGCCGCGGTCGCGTCGCTCAGCACGAAGGTGAAGGACCTCGAGGCGGCGGGCTGGTCCTTCGAGGCCGCCGAGGCCAGCTTCGCCTTGCTCCTCCGCGAGGAGCTCGACGGCGCCCGGGTGCAGCCGTGGACCACCGAGTCGTGGCGGGTGACCGTCGGGAGCGACGGGGCGGAGGCGACGGTCAAGCTGCACGTCGCCGGTGAGCGGGTGATCGCGGTCGGTGAGGGCAACGGGCCGGTCGACGCCCTGGACGCCGCGCTGCGGCGCGCGCTCGGCGCCGCGCACCCCCGGCTCGCCGACCTCGAGCTCGTCGACTACGCCGTGCGCATCCTCGAGGACGCGCACGGCACCGGAGCCGTCACCCGAGTGCTGCTGACCATGGGTGACGGTGACCGTCGGTGGACCACCGTCGGTGTCGACGCCAACGTCGTCGCCGCCAGCTGGCGCGCGCTGACCGATGCCTACGCCTACGGCGTGCTCGAGCGGCGCCCGGCCCTGCCGCGCTCCTAGGGTGGGCCCGGTGATGCTGATCACCGGCGCGACCGGGACCGTCGGAGGCGAGCTGCTGCGGCAGGCGCGTGGGGCGACGGGCGGGGTGCGCGCCTACGTCCGCAACGCCGAGCGCGCCGACGACCTCAGGGGCTACGACTGCGAGGTCGTCCTCGGCCACCTCGAGGACGACCACGCCCTGCGGCGCGCCGCGGAGGGCGTCGACACCGTCTTCCTGCTGACGCCGGCCGCGGAGGGGCAGGCCGCGCTGGAGGCCGGCGTCATCGCCGCGATCGCCGACGCGGCGCCCGGCGCGCACGTCGTCAAGCTCGCCGCCCTGGGCTGGGACGCCGCCTCCCCGGTGCGGCTGCTGCGCTCGCACGCCGCCGGCATCGAGGCGCTGCAGTCCTCCGGGCTGCCGTGGACCGTCCTGGCGCCGACCGGCTTCCAGCAGAACATCTTCGGCAACGTGGCGGCGATCA